>Ga0256407_10000208_pt1 | contig 147449 bp, 132 predicted proteins | sample RumenRJG_04DNA_FD_193489 | JGI IMG/M metagenome (GOLD analysis project Ga0256407, IMG submission 193489) | Bovine rumen microbial communities from Lethbridge, Alberta, Canada - RJG_04 | ecosystem: Host-associated > Mammals > Digestive system > Stomach > Rumen | place: Canada: Alberta... | reverse complement strand
TCAAGGACAATTGGACGTTGCCATTGTATGCCTCCGGAGGTCTTTACGCATCAACGCCTCCGCTTATTCAGGTCTCGCCCGCATAGCAGGCGGTTTTAAGTTGTCCCTAGCGGTCCACATAAGAAAAAGGCCTCAAGGGCCTTGATTCGTTAATATCTTAGTTGGCTTTATAATGCGCTTCGAGGAGATCCACCATGCGTTTGATGTCCTCTGTGCCGCATAATTCCACCGCTGAATGCATCGCTAATTGGGCGATTCCGATGTCTGCGGTAAGCAAGGAAACGTGCGCATTGGCGATATTACCTAGCGTAGAGCCTCCGCGGAGGTCGCTGCGGTTGGTGAACTCTTGAATTGGCTGATTCAACTTGCTGGCTAAATCCTTAACGTAAGCAGCCGAATGTCCATTGGTCGTGTACTTCTGATCGGCGTTGTATTTCAGGACGATTCCGCCATTTAAGGCGACTTTGGTCGTCGGATCGGCCATCTCGGGGAAATTGGGGTGATTGGCGTGCGCGTTATCCGCCGAAAGCATGGCGGAATTGGTTAAGAAGCCGGCGCGTTCGTCTTCGCTTACCCCAAGTTTGGCCAAAATGCGGGAAAGCGAGGTCTCTAGTAAGTCCGAATCCGCTCCGGCAAAGGTACGCGAGCCTACTTCTTCGTTATCGAACGAGATGAAGAAAGGGATCGTTCCTTCTTTCTTCTCCCCTGCCGCTTTAATAAAGGCTAATAGGCTCGAATAAGAGCAAGCAAGGTCATCTAGACGCGGCGAAAGCACGAAGTCTTTCTTCTCGCCGATTAAACGCGGGCATTCACGGACATATAAAGAAAGGTCATGGCCTAAGATGGGTTCTTTGATTCCTAATTTTCGTGCGAGATATTCGTGGAAGTCGTTCCCGGGGTTGTCCGCTAAGAAAAGAGGGACCATGTCTTTCGCGGCGTTGAACTCATGGCCGGAATTGACATCGCGGTTTTGATGAATGGCGAGGCTAGGGATAACGAGCAAGTCTTCATCGATGTCCACCAGGCGCTCTTCCACCTTGTCCCCTACTTTGACATAGATGCGTCCTGCAAAAGACAATGGACGATCCAGCCAGGAATAATAAATACCGCCGCCATAAGGCTCGGTATTTAACGCTACCGCAAAACCACGAGGCAAAATCGGCTGGGGTTTTACGGCAAAAGTCGGCGAATCGTTATGGGTCGCAACGATAGAGAAGCCCGGCTTCAGGAGTTTAGGAATAGCAAAGGCCACCACCGCTCCATCGCGCCTCATGAAATATTTGCCACCCGACTTAAAGGTAACGTGTTCGCTGGGCAGGAATTCCTCAAAACCAGCCTTTGCAAGTTCTCTTGCCATGTTCTCCACGACGTGGAACACCGAATGGGATGAGGAAAGAAGTTTGATTACTTTTTCAGTAGACATGTAGGTTCTCCTATTTCGCATGATAGAGCTTGCGGGTTTCGTAGAAGGGCTCGCAGGTATGGCGGATGCCAAGGCGGTTTAAGGTCGATAAATCCCGCGTGGACAAGATGACCGAGCTATGGGATTCGCAATAACGAAGCTTGGGTAACTGGGCCAAGGCAAGTTCCGCCAAAGGATTCATGCCCGCCGAGATCGATAAGGCGAGCAAGACATCGTCGACGTGTAAGCGCGGATTATGATGGCCAAGCCCCTTAATCTTCATTTCGCAAATCGGCTCAATGATGGCCTTAGGCAAAAGCAATACGTTATCCGAGATGCCCGCTAAAGTCTTTAAGGCATTGAGCACCATCGCGGAAGTCGCGCCTAAAAGGGAAGAGGTCTTTCCGGTGATGATGCGCCCATCGTTTAATTCGATGGCCGAAGCCGGAGCATTCGTGGCCTGCGCCTTGGCAAGGCAAGGAGCGATGCATTTCCGCTCGCTGACGGAAATACCATTGTTGTTCATTAAGTTCTCGATCTTCGCGATCGCCGCATCGCTTGGCTTTCCTCTACGGGCCACCATCAAGGTGTTGTAATAACGACGGATGATCTCTTGACGCGAAGCTTCGCAACACGCCGCGTCATCGCTGATGCAATATCCCGCCATATTGACGCCCATATCCGTGGGAGAGAAATAAGGGGACTCGCCAAAGATCGCGGAAATTAGACGGTTGAGAACGGGGAAGATCTCGATGTCGCGGTTATAGTTGACCGTCGACACCCCATAATGTTCCAAATGATACGGGTCGATCATGTTGACGTCGTCTAAATCGGCCGTCGCGGCTTCATAGGCTAAGTTCACCGGGTGCTTTAACGGCAAGTTCCAAATCGGGAAGGTCTCGAATTTGGCGTAACCTGATTTGATGCCGCGTAAGGAATCGTGATAAATCTGCGAAAGGCAAGTCGCCATCTTTCCAGATCCTGGCCCGGGGGCCGTGACGACGACCAACGAACGGGTCGTCTCGATGTATTCGTTCTTACCTAAACCGTCTTTTGAGACGATGCGGTCGACGTCATAAGGATAGTTCGGGATCGAATAATGACGGTATGTCTTCACGCCGAGTTTGCTTAGGAAGCGCTCAAAGCGTTTCGCGCCTTTTTGACCCGCGTATTGGGTTAAGCAGACGGAGCTGACATATAATCCCGCTTCATGGAACGCATCCATTAAACGCAGCAAATCCTGGTCATAGGTAATTCCAAGGTCCTCACGGACTTTGGCTTCTTCGATGGCTTGGGCGTTGATGACGATGATGATCTCGGCCTCATCCTTCATCTCCAAAAGCATCTTCAGTTTCGTGTCGGGCTTAAACCCCGGCAAGACGCGGGAAGCATGGAAATCATCGAAGAGCTTACCCCCGAACTCCAAATACAACTTGCCACCGAATTGGCCGATGCGCTCCTTGATGCGTTCGGATTGGATTTGGACGTATTTTTCATTATCAAAACCGATTGTCTGCATAAGGGCTCACCTCGTAACGGAGCAATTATAAGGGCGCGCGTGAATTATGGTGTAGCCTTTTAAAGGAAAACCCCAGGTCGCCCCGGGATAATCGAAGTAATCTAATCGACGAAGTGATCCTTTAGGACTCGTTCGATCTCCTCGATTTTGAAGAAGGAAGAGAAGTCCAACGTCTTGGTTCCATAGGAGCCCGTCTTCTCCTTGATCTCAAACTTATGGTCGCAGGAACCTTCGCGCACCTCATCGATCTTTTTGCCGTTTTTATCCACCACGGCGTCGCTGGAACTGCGGACGGTGAATAGCCCCATGCCCGAATGCTGATAGAGGATGGAGCAGCATCCGCCACCCGAATCATCGCCCATCGTGAAGATGCCACGGTCATGGAGATAAATCGGGGAGATGCCACCGCAAGAGAAGCCATTTTGGGACATGAGAACCGCGATATTCTTTCCCGCGACTGGATTAAACGCGGCATCTTTCTCGTCAAAGACGCGGTCGAGATTACGGTCTACCTTGAATTTGCCCGTCAAAAGTTGGCCGGTCGCACGGTTTGCGATCGACATCGTGGTCTCACCCACCTTGTTCTCAGTCAATAAGGAGATGAGGTACATCATCTCGTCCACCGAGCCGCCCGTGTTGCTGGAAAGGTCGACGACGACGTTTTTGACGCTGCTATCGGCTTGGGCCTTAAGTAGGCCTTTATAGATGCAGGCGACCGCCCCACCAGTCGAGGGTCCAAAAGGCAATGCGCCCGTTCCTGCATAATAGTTGTTCCATGCCTCGAGGTTGGTGCAATCACCCATGTAGTCATCGATAAGGATGAAGGCCGTGGAATTGATTTTCTTATACGTCTGTTCGCCGCGGAGATTGGCTGTGGAGGTCGCGTTTAGGCCAAGGCCATCTTTGCGGTCCATACGGATTTCACTGTGGTGGCGGTAGCCAAGGCAGGCATTCACATATTCTTCATAATTCTCGCGTTCGACTTTATGGAGGGCGTTTTCGACTTGCATATAGACGCGGTTATACCAAGAAGGCATGACCGGGGTGCCTTTTTCTAGGTCGTAGTTGACGCTGTTAAAGGGGCCTACCGTCGTATGTCCCCCATCCGCGGTCAATCGTCCAAAAAGGGATAGTCCCGTCGCATAGCCTACCGCGGTACCATCGGTGAAATATTGCTTGATCAGTTTTCCTAAAGGGCGGCTTTCTAACGCCGCATCGAGCCCTTTGGATAAGTCATAATAACGCTCCAAGCTGCTGCGGGTGGGCCTACCGAGGATGACGTCATAATCGAAGCAGAGCTCGTTATAAAGGAATTCGGCATATTCTTTGCCTAAATCGGTCTTTAGGCACGGCTCGTAAGTATCTAAGCCAAAGGATTTCGTATCCTCCCCATCCGCCCCTGAATAAACGAAGAGGTCCTGACGGTTATAAAGCGACGTCAATAAGTCCGAGTCGGAGAAAAGGTCTTGTAAGGTTGGAAGAGGCAAATAGAGCTTGTCCCCGTCGCCACGCAAATCGATGTGGTATTTGCCAAAATCCACGGTGACCTTCACGGGATCGCTTTCTGGAATCACGTCTTCGATTTGGATCCAGGGACAGCCATCGGTACCCATCAAGGCGTTATACCCGTCTTCGTATGTTTTCGTGGAGATGAAGAACGAAAGATTGTCCGTCTCCATCGTATCGGCCACGACATCAAAATCGGCTTGGCCATTCGGTGAGGTGACCACGTAGAGATTGTTGTCATGAAGGACGGACAATTTGTAACGCTCCGGTTCTTGGCTACGCCCATTAAGGAGCAAGGCGTAATACTCATCGATTGGCATATACGGAATGTCGGGACTCCCTTCATAGAAGCGAAGTTTCGTCTTTTGATCCATCGATGGATCGACGTAACGGACGTTGATTTCCTTTTCCGTATAAGTCTCTGGAACGACGCTTTGGGAAGAGGGCTCCTGACTGGACTCTTTGGAAGAGGAAGGAGTGTTGCTATTCCCGCCGCAAGAAAGCAATACGGGAACAAGCACAAGTAGAGGGGAGAAACGTTTCATAAAAACCTCCAGCATCAATGGATGCTTAGTTACATCGGGTATATCAAAGCACCTTCCAAAAAGGAGTCAAATGCTTTATTGACGCTTCAGGAATTCGGTGACGTTTTGATAGCAAACGTCCTCGCGCTTGCAACTTGGCCCGCGGTAGAGCACGTTCTTGCTCCGTATTTCTCCATATCGGGAGGCGAGCAATGCAAGCGTTCGCTCATCCTGTAAATGACGCGTTTGGGATTGTTCTACGATTTCGCAACTATGCTTGATTTCATATAAATCGCAGAAACCCTGCGCCGAATAAACGACGACCATATCGATTTCTCCGGCGGAAAAGCGCTGGAATTTAAACGCAAATCCGCCTTCTTTTAGGAAATGCGACGTTTCATATAAGACAATGTCTTCAAGCATTCTCCCTTTGACATCGGAAAGGATCGTTTCCTTAATCGCCTCTTTACTCGCCTCAGGCAACGAAAAGAAATATGGGTCGCTAAGAAGCGAATGCACCAGTGCCTTCGAAAGCGCGTAACGCATGCCCGGTTGTAGGAAAACGACACGCTTTTGAACGCTGCCGTCTTCAAAGCGGATTTCCACTTCGTCAATCAAATCAAGCGTCCTCAAATAGTGTTTGATCTGGCCCACCACCTCACTAGAAAGCGGGTTCTTCCGTTCCTCTTCATCCTTGATTCCAAGTATTTCTTTTAAGCGATCCAACACACCTTTTTCGTCGATGTTATATAAGGCGGTTTGCGTGATTGGATCTTCCTTATGAAGGAGCAACTGACGCGCCGAGCCAAGGTCGTGGCTTTTGAATCTCCGCGTCAAAACCGATAGGAGGAACTCGTGGTTCATGTCCTCGATAACGCGGTTGATCACATTCGTGAGTTCATCGTCTTCATAAAGCGTTCTAAGGTGTCCGAACTTCGCTCCGAAATGGTTGTTCCGCAAGGAGCGTTGGATGTTTCGCGCGATGGCTGTATCGATGTATTTCCGCGTCGACTCGTCATCGCGGAACGCCACTTCTTCATAACGGGAATCCGGATCATCTAGGCCCATATTCTCCGCTTTTAAAGTGCCGCCATATTCAATGTAGGAATCAATGTCGTCTTGTTTTAGGACCTCGGAGAATTCCTTAAACGAAACATAAGAGGTATGAAGCAAGATCGAGCGGTCATAAAGCTCATCCGCCTCGGCAAAGGCAAAGCCCAGCGAATCCGTACCAGAGAGCACGATCTTAAGGCCAAGCATCGCATAAATATCCGAAAGAGCGGAAGCCGAATTGATGAAATCCTCTAATAAGGTCACCTCATCGATCAAATAGTTCTCGATGCCTTTCTCACGTAGGGCGTTGATATCTTGGATTAGGTCCCCCATCGTGTTTTTGCTTTGCGCTTTCAAATAGGCCGTCTTTTCTAAATCAAGTTCCCCAAGAAGTTGGAATAACAACGTGGTTTTCCCCGTTCGGCGTAGCCCATAGAGAATGCAGACTTTGCCATAGGTCTTTTCATGGAAAAAGCGCGAAAGAGATGCATAACAATAACGATGTTTATAAGAGGAGACCGTTTGGTAGAACGCCTGGAGGTCCTCTCCCGTAACGACCATCGTTTTATACCCGCCCACTCCACTAGAAAGAAGTGAACAATAATGAAGGTATTTCGCGCTAGAGGTGTCTGCCTTATCCGACTCCAACGACTGCAAGGTACGACGAGAAATACCCAGGAACGAAGCGCATTCCTCCTGTGTCATATGGTGTGATAACCGCAGTTCTTTGATGTTCATCTTGCCTTCATTTTAGGGTCGAAACGATAGGAAAACAATTAAGGATGCGCAAAAAAGCGCAAAAAAGCGCAAAATTGCGCTTTTCATGCTTTTCCTATAAAGGAATTAGAGTTTTCCGAAACGGTCGGAAGGATATTCACCCTTCTCGACGAGTTTGGCCAAGGAAGCGACGACTTCCGGCTTATCCTCACGATAGGTGACGCCATACCAAACCGCGGTCGTGGAGAGGACTTCGCAGGTCACGTCTCCCTTCTCGACGAGTTCGGAGATCAAGGACGGGATCAAGTATTCGCAAGAGCCGAGATCGTTCTTGTTCGCTTCCATGAATTCGGTGAAGTGCTCACCAATGAGGTCTAAGACGTCAAGGGAGAAGGCGAACATGTTCATCGAGACGAGGCTATCGTGGGGGATCTCTTTCATCTCGCCGCCTTCTAAGGGGCAAGCGTAGATATCATCGCCGCGCCACTCGAGTTTGCTCTCGACGAGGGCTTTGAGTTTCTTATGCTCATCGAATTCCAAGATGCCGCGCTTGACGGAGCCGTTCTTGGTCATCGTATTCGCGGCCAAATAGCCGACATTCGCGTATTTGCCTTTGGAGCCTTTGGGGAGATTGCGGAGGAAGTCTGCCGCGACCTTGAAGGCATCATAGCCATAGAAGTCATCGGAATTGATGATCGCGAAGTTGCTCTTGAGGACGTCTTTGGCGCAATAGATGGCTTGGGCGGTGCCAAGCGGTTTCACGCGGTCCTTAGGAAGGGTATAGCCCTCGGGGATGACGTCGAGTTTTTGATAGGCGTAAGCCACCTCGATATAAGGGGCGACGCGGGAGCCGACGGTCGATTCGAAAATCTCGCGGTTTTCCTCCTTGATGAGGAAGACAACGCGGTCAAAACCCGCCTTCTTCGCATCATAGATGGAGTAGTCGATGATGAAGTTCTTCCGTTCATCAAAGGGTTCGATTTGTTTGAGGCCACCAAAGCGCGAGCCCATGCCGGCGGCTAGAATGAGTAAATCCATAGAATTTTCCTTTCAGTGCTATTTTGGGCGTTTCTCTTCCCTAAGGGAAGCATGAATTATCAATAGATGTGGTCCACGCCTTTAAGGAAGAGCGAATAAGCGGGTCCTACCCCTAACGTGAACAAAACCAGAATCGTCACCGATGGTGCGTTGAAATTCCCTTCCGCGGTGAGGAAGAGGCAACGAAGCGCCGGAGCATTCCAAGGCTGGAACGTTTCCGTCGCCATGACCGTGGCGAAGTTCGAGCCATTTAGCGGGTCGCCACCGACGAAGACATGCGGCAGGAAGAAGATCAAGAGCAAGCCAACGCCAAGCATCGATAACACCGCGATGAGGCGGTACCGATTAAAGGGCCAGGAATTGACCGCGGTGACCATCACGCCCGTGATGAAGGCAAGCACCGACATTAAGGCCACGCAGTTTTCCTGCGCATAGGCGCTTTGATAATCCCCATACGCGCCCGCATATAGGAATAGGATAGGCAAGAAGAGCGCGAGCAATAAGAACACCGCCGCGGGGACCGCGCGCCCAAACACGGTGCGGATGAACGATCCCGAAATCGGTTCCTTACGTGGCTCTAAAGCCAAAACAAGGCCACCGATCGCCTGCATGCAGGCTTCAAACAAAGCCACGTTCTCCAAGGAATAAAGAAGTTGCCCCTTGGGGAAGATGATGAGCAAAAAGCATAAAGCCGTCACAGCGAAGTTTTCCATTAAGAAGAAAACGCACGAACGGCGGATGTTGCTAACGGTTCTTCGCCCTTCTCCAATCACTTCCTTCATATGGGAGAAGTCATCATCGAGCAAGACCACGTCCGCGCAGGATTTGGCGGAATCACACGCCGTAGCAAAGCTCACCGCCACATCCGCTTTGCGCAAAGCCAAGACGTCATTGACGCCATCGCCCACCATCGCCACGTTCTTGCCATGACGTTGCAACGCATCGATCAATTTGGATTTATCTTCGGGTGAAACACGCGCAAAAATCGTATATTCCTCGACGAGGTCATCGTATTTGCCTGGATCCACCCCTTCGAGTGAAATGGCCTTTTCCGCCCCACGAACACCACTAGAAAGCGCGATGCGCGAAATCGTCGTCGGCGAATCGCCGGAGATGATCTTCACGTCCATTCCGTTATCGTAATAATACTGGAGCATTTCCTTACTTGAGGCACGTAAGCCTTCCTCAAGGACGACGATGCCAAGCACCTCCGCGTTACGGCGTACCGCAAGGACGCGGCGCCCCGCTTCCTCATGTTTCCGGATGAACTCAAGTTCCTCGGGGTCTTGGCAAAGGCGACTCGCCGCACCAAGAAGATAGATCGAGCCATCACGAGAAAGGTAACCGGAATATTTCGTTTCGGAGGAGAAAGGATAAAGCGCTTCGTATTCCACCCCGCTTTTCCTGCCGAAATATTCCACCAACGCCTTGGAAGTAAGGTTCGTGGTTTCGAATACGCCAAGAATGGAGGTCATCGCCTCACGGAATTCGTTCTCATCGACGTGGAGGCGTTGTTCGTATAGACGCATCGTCCCATCGGTTAAGGTTCCGGTCTTATCGAAGCAAAGGACGTTTGCTCTGGCTAAGCTTTCCAAAGAATAAAGCCCACGGATCAACGTATTGGAATGGGCTAACTTCACGATGGATGCCGCAAGAGCGACCGAGGCAAGCAATACGAGGCTTGTGGGGATGACGCCGACGGCAAAACTCGCCGCGGCGTTGAAGATCATCGCCCAGGTCGCGATATCCCCAAGCCCTAAGACTCTTCCTTCTCCTTCCCCTGCAATCACGGGAAGGATTTCGGGATGATGGGTCACTTTGACGATAAGAGTGATGATCGTCGTGGCGACGACGACTAAAAGCACCACCGCCATCGCGTTGATGATGCGGTAGATGTTTTCCATCAAGACGGACTTATGGCCACCCATTCCCTCCACTCGTTCCGCTAAGCGGGAAGCATAGGTATCTTTGCCGATCTTATCCGCTTGGGCATGGCATTCGCCAGCGAAGACGACCGAGCCGGATAAAACCATTTCCCCCGCTTTCTTGACGATGGGGTCGGATTCACCGGTGATGATGGACTCATCGACGGTAATGCGGCCGTCGATGATGCGTAAGTCCACCGGCGCTTGTTCGCCCGCGGAGAAAAGCAGCACGTCATCCAAAACGATTTCATGGGCGGGAATGCTGACCTTTTTGCCATCGCGGATGACGGTCGCATGGGTTTCGGCGACGATGTTCATCTGATGGAGCAAGTGTTGCGAACGGATCATTTGGATCGACCCGATGACGCCCGAGCCTAGGACCGGGAGCAAGAAGACGAGCTTCGAAGGTCCGAAAAACTCCTCGTATAAGTCCTCATGTCCCGATAAGTTGAGGTAAACCATGAAGGCGATGAAGAACAATGCCAAGGCATAAAGGACGCAATGGAAGAACGAAAAGAAGTTCTCCCGAAGGATCCTTAACGCACTCTTCTCCTTCGCCTTGGCGTAATTGACCGCGCCTTGGCGCTGACGCAAGGCGACTTCGGCAAGGGAAAGACCGACCTTAGGGTCAGGGGAGATGCGTTCTATAGGTTGCGTTTCCACGCTCTTCTTTCTCACGTTCGTTTTCCCTTCGCGGGCATATATGATAAACGCCCCTTTGAGGCGTTTCCCCGCGCTGGCACACATTATACGCGTTAGACAAAAAAGCCGACAGGACAACCTGTCGACTTAACACGCTTTGCATGCATTCGATACGAGATGATTTAGTCCTCGTAATATTCTTGGTCCTCAGGGTAACCGAGTTCTTCGTCGACGGAGTTATCGTTGAATAACGCCGCGACTTTGCTTAGTTCCTCGCCATAGTGTTCGTATTCCATGTTTTTCGCCTCCTAAGCGTTGGCTTTCACTAGGGCTCTTTTTCCCTAGCCGTATGAATATAGGTCCGCGAAAAACGAATTCAATAGGGTGCTTAGTTTTTGGAAACGCTTTCAAAAAAAGACTGATTATCACTGATTTTTCGTTGAGTTTTGAATCTTAGTTTTTGACATGTTTCCACATCAAAAAAACGGTCCGATATTCTTCGTTTTTCACTTAGAAAGGGCGCAAATACATCCAAAATAGTTAGATTTCGGATAATCATCCAAAATGGCTTTCCCGTCAAACTCCACTACCCTTGGAATCCCAAAGTTTTAAAGGCGTAGGGAACGTGGGTCTTATCAATATCGAAAAGTTTGGTTTTCGAAGAGGATGCCACTTCCTTCAAGAAGCCATAGGACACAAACCGATTCAAAATCTTTAATGCGCCCTGTTTGGACATGCTGACGTGGGCCATCTTTAGGAAGTCCGCATAAGTGAACGCGCCCTTATGGCAAATGAGAATTCTCTTCATATAGTGGGTCTCCGTCGAAGTAAGGACGGTGCCTGCGTTCTTCGCCATTTGATCAAAATGGTTCAGATTTTGGAAGCAAACCATGTAATCGACGCAGATGCCAAGGACGTATTTTAAAAAGTAGGTCAGGTCGTTGTGGGAATCACGGCTTAGTTCTATGGCTTTGTAATAGGCGTTTTTCGTTTGATTGATCGCCTCGGAAACAATGGGCAGGAAGCAAGAGGTACCGCAGAGCAAATGCACCCAATAGGAAACCATTCGGGCGGTTCTTCCGTTGTAGTCGAAATATGGGTGGACGTAGAGAACATAGTAATGGCAAATGTGTGGCAATAACATCAAGGTCGTCTTGTCATTTGCCTTAATGGACGTGTTCACATATTCGAAAAGCGCATCCATGCAACGTTCGATTTGACCTGCCGGGCATCCGTGATACTGGGCGATTTCCACTTCGTCATAACGGTAGCAGTCATTTGGCCTTAATTGATCTTCTTCATCCAAACAATCTTGGCTTAATAAGGTGTAAAGCTGGCGTAAGTTGCCTTTGTTGAATTCGGGCAGCCCGTGAACAAAGTCGAGGGCCGCTTTCATGTTTTTGATAATGAGGTCGTTTTTACTTTGGGGTTTTGCACCATCTTCAAGCAGTTCCGTGAGTCTTTTTCTCGTGATCGGAACGCTTTCGATATTCAGCGTGCCTTCAATCTCGGAATAAATGCGCGACCGCATGAAATCGACGGAAAAGCGGTCAAGTAAATCCGGACCTTCGTCAGCAAAACTCTCGATATTGGTAAGTAACGCTTCAATGTCCAAGCAGTCGGAATAGTAGAGGCACTTGGAATTAAAAGAAGGCAAAGGCAACAAGATGAGCGGACCGGAAGAAGAAGCAATCGTTTCCTTGTATTCAAGAAGCTTCTGGTAATCCCAGGGCGAAAGGTAGGTGCCGGGCTCATTGCCATATTGCAGCTCTTTGGGCGTGTAGTACTTTTCCTCGAGCTGTTTTTTGATGATCGCTTGCAGTTTTGGGACGTCCATAGACTTATGGTAAACCTTTCCGTAAACCAAATAAAGATATATCGTAAACCTTTCCGTAAACTCGTTTGAATCCACCGCAGCGTTCTCCCGGTGGCCAAAGAAAAACGTTAGTGTAAAGCCTACTTTTTACATTTGGGCTTTGGCGGCAATCCCGTGAGCACTAACGAGAGCAATTAAAGCTAAGCGGATGATTACAGTCAATGCAAGGCGCCTGTAAGCACCTGTAAGAAAGAAAAAATGGGGTTTCCTTTGTTATGGCATAGTAAAGCCAGGCGATCCCTAAGGCAAAAAGTCGGGTTCTTTTGCGTGGATTTGGAGGCTTCGGGCCTAGAGGTCATCGCCAAGCATATTGACGTCGGCAAACCACCGCCGTCGATTTGGTGATCGAACTTGGAGAATCGTCGAATAGGAAACCACAAGAGGGCGGCCTGTTTTTTGGCGTCAAAGCTTCGTCACCTGTCCGATAAATATCGGTAGATTTCTATAGGAGGATAGAAAGAAGAAGGGGCGGTCTAAGGTCAAAGAGAAATCATATTCGGGCGACATAGCCGTCGGACCGTTGATCGTGAACGCCTCCCCGTGGACTCCATAACGGTTGAAGTCAAAACGACAGTCTTGGACTATTTCTCGCGACTCTTCGGTGTCGCGATGGCTCGACGAGATAGAAAACTGTGGCGCGGTGGCAGATACCCGTCCTTCTTTCCAACTCGATGAGAGAATGAAATCCGTATTAAATTCTTTAAATTCAATCCCATCTTTGGGCAAAAAGAAAGCTAAGGACGTCTGACCGATGCGGATCGTCACGGCAGAATAAGTTTCCTCGCTGGCGTAAAGGCCAACGCCCGTATATGAGGCATAGGTGAAAGAGCCTTGGCCTTCGAACGGCAGCGATTTTTCGCGTAATGGCAATGGAAAGCGATCATCCAGGGTCAATTTGGACAAGACATAGTCGCCAGGGTTGCCATTAAGCGTGACTTTTTGCCCAAAATGATCGGCGAGGCTCGCTTCCAGCGCTGGGATGGCGCCAACATAAACATCAACGCCATGGGCCAAATAGTCTTCCCTCCGCGTCTCCTCGACCTCATTAGTTGAGGCGACGACAGACTTAGAACATATCTTGAAGACACCATCCTCAGCGTTTAATGCGTTATTGACATAAAAGGAATAGTCACCGAGCCTGTGGCTATAGACAAAGTCCGTAAGCATTGCAGAGGTCGGGGAATAGACAACGTTGCCTTCTCCAAACCCTGAGCTGAGTTTTAGCTTCGCCCGTGCATAGGATGGGTCGTCTTGCTTCGCTCGAAAGGAAGAGGCGGCGTTCTGTTTCAGTTTCCCAGTCCATTCCCGAGCGTAGGAAACACTTTCGCATGCGGATAACAAGCCCAAAAGGGCAAGAAGGCGAACAATAGATATTGGCTTTTTCACAAGATCAGTTCCTTTCCCCACATACGGTGCATTGATAGTACCGGACTTTTGGTTTGACGTAATGAATGCTCCATTGATGCTTATGAAGATAAGGAACCGACCATGCGTCATCGCCGCAAGCGCAGTAAACCGCGTTTCCATTGTGGTAGAAGTATGAGTGGGCGTGGGCATAGAAATTACTTGAAATCACATACTGAACGCTTGAACTCTCACCGCCGGGATTGTCATTGTCAAAGATGTCATGGCTATGTCCATTTTTCCACCCATTATGCACGACGAATTGATGCGTATTTGGAATATACCCATAAATAATAAATGAGTGAGCGGTTGTATTTGCTATTACGGGTCTACCTGTTTGGAGCTCATTAACAATGTAGTTAAACATACCAGGTCCTGCCATAAACAAACTATATTCATTAATAAAATAATCAACACTTTCAGTATAGGATAAAGACCCAAAAGGTGCTCTTAGTAAGGCCGCTTGGTCCGAAAAGTGCGTCAAATACAAAGAGTTGTAGCGGAGAACAGGCCAATTAAAACCACGGTTTACATAATAGGGAGCAAACCATTTATAAAAACTATTTGTTATACCATCAGAGTTGTTATAGGGCTCGCCATCGACGGTGCCGGGAGATTCACCAAAAGCAGCCACGCTAGAAACGCTATCGTAAGAATGAACAACATAGTTTGAATCGATTAAGCCATTTTTGTTGCATGTCTCCAAATAACTTAAATACATAGTGACCGCAATCCAGGAACAATCGCCCCAAATATTGGTTGGAAAATTAGTTTCGAGGTTCCAAAAATAAAAATAATCAGGTATTAGAAGCGCCCCGTTGACGTCGATTAGGATTGTTGATTCTCCAGGGTCGTTGTCCCTAGGAAAGAAAAGTTCCATGTCCTCAATCATGGATGAGTGTAGGCCAGTCACGGCAAAAGAAATATTTAGGCCAATTTTAATGAATGTGCGCGCAATCATATCCTAATCATAACATCGAATCGTTGTGAGGGATTGAGCAAATATAACATGAGGCTGGTTTCCCAAATTGTCGGGAACTGGCTTTCGGCCTTGCCACGAGAAATCCCACGCAAAATATGAACGCGATACCAATGGCTATCAATGGCCGTTTCGGACTTTGCCGAAAACGGGCTTTTATTGAATTAACGCGCGATGACAAAACCGAATTCTTGCCCATGGGATTACTAAGAAAAGGGGCTGTAACAAAACCTCACGATCGATGAGGGTGCGTCGCAGCCCTTTTCTTACAAAAACCGTCCGAGGAATCGAACCTCGGGCGCATTTTCGATCTGATTATACATCGCCTTAGCGAATCCCCTTCGCCCTATGGCTGAAGGAGGCTTACGCAAGAACTCAGATTATGGATGTTTTGAAAAAGAAAGGGGCCGTATCCTCGCCTTTTTGCCAGTTGTTGGCTTGAGGTTTTGTTACGGCTCCTTTTCTTTACAAGGCTTGCACTCCAATCGATTGGTTTTCCCGTCTTTATATTGAAGCCGAATCCGATGACTTCACGGCTAATGAAGTACCCGTTCGACAACAGTTTGACTTGGTGGACCATAGTGGACAACAGACGAACCGTTATCGAAACAAGCGCGGTTTAGATACTCCGCTTTTTAACCATAAACCACGTTTCGATGGCCAATGGTCAAAACAAGAACGATGACTTTGTCGTCTTCGATTTTGCAGACAATCCGATAGTTTCCCACGCGATATCACCAAAGAAAGAGCCGACGTGAGGCTATTGTCCTTTTCGTTTATCGCTAAATCGTTATTTAGATGCCTCTCGTACGTTCTAGAACGCATAAAGCCACCCCAAAGATTCGATTGTCATCCTAAAGGACAACGGAGTAATAAAATGCCAGAGATGGGCAAACCATTAGCGATGCTCGAAGGGCCATCTGCGACCCCTACTTCTAATTTTTGAAGTTTCGAAATTGCAAATTTAGAAGTATTACTTCCAATTTTCCAAAATGCAAAAATAGAAATTTAGAAGTAACGCTTCTATGACTTAGAAGTGCGCGAACCAAGTCATACCAAATGCCGAAGCCTTTAATCCTAGGAAAGTATTACAAAACCCCATATTGCTTAGAATAGGGGCGAAGGAACGATTGCACATGCTGAAGCGCTTTTTCATGAAAGGCATCGGTTTTGATGGGGTTTTTGCGAACCTTACTTCAATTTGGGACAATGGAATCAAACGTGCAAAAGACCAGATTCCGTGATTCTTGACGCGGATGAGTTTAGCAAGGGGTGCGACAAATTCGATTTCATTGTGCTCCCGATTGTGCAAGACCAAATCCTGGAATCCATGAAAAACATGATGACATAGATTACCAAGGTCCTTTTTGCCGAACGTTATTGGGTGTTCGCCTAGGATGAGGCTGAGGCTTATAACACGCGACCGCAAAATCTATCTTTAGCAAAGCCCGTTCAAGCTTCTCGAATAAGGTTGACATCGCCCCTTCATCTCGCTCGAGCCTTTTCAATACTCTCATTTTCGATTCATTTTCTTTTCATTTTTTTCATTGAAAAGTAAGCAAGTGCACAGCCAAAACTGGCAAAGAGCCACTACATGCTGGGCTCTTATGCCCTATGGTTGCCGATTTTCGTCTATGCAAATAAGGGCGATCCTAAACAAAAATAGGCCGAGGATTACCCCTACGGCTCTTTAGTCTACCTATATACAAGCCCCCATTTTCTAAGGAATATCGTCAATGGGAAGCAAAAACCCAGATATCCCCAGCAAAAATCCGATGGTTCGAGCCGAAGCGCAAATAAATTTTTTTGCGTATTAATCCTATATATAGAAGAAAGACGGGCGTTTCCCCGTCTCTCATCTAATCTATCCCCTGCCATTCAATGATGGCGTGGGTTTTCAGGCTTGCCGTTACCGCGATCACTTCATTGGTGATTAGGTAGCGGTTCGTCAGCAGAACATAATGGTGGACCGTGAGGGACTCGAACCCGCGACCCGCTGATTAAGAGTCAGCTGCTCTACCAACTGAGCTAACGGTCCATGGCGTCTTAAGACGCTGCATAATCCTAGTACGAATCGCCCGCTTCTTCAAGTATGAAAATCACCCCGAACAAATCAGGGTGATTTCATGGCCGTTTACTACTTTTTGGTCAGGGTGACCTTCGCGGTCGCGTCATTGCCAGAGCCGCTGATACGAACCGAGAATTCCCATCCTAACTGGGCCCCCGAATTGAGGAGCCCCGTACGGGCGAATTGCCGTCCGAATGTGCTCATGGAGAAGTTTGATCCATCGCGGAAGAGATCGCTCGCGCGGACGGTGTTCTTCGTCGGGGTGGACGTGGACGTGTTATTGCGGACAAGCTGCAAGAGGTTGTATTTGTCATAGCTTGGGCCAAGCGGAGAGCCATAGTCTTCGTCATCATAGCTATTGGTCATCGCCTGCACCACACCATAACGCCCCTTATCCAAATCCGAGGTCAACGCGGTGGAGAAAACCGGATAACCTTCGCGGTCGACTTCATCGCAATAGGTCAGACGTGCGTCGACATGCCATAGGCGGATGCCCGTGGCGTTTAACGGATCGCAGCTCCTCGCGTATTGATGGGTCGCGTCTAATTCGTTTAATCCCGTCGGGGTATAAAGCTCTAGAAGCAGGTATTCGTCATACGGCGTGCCATAGGAATTGAAGTTTGGCGTAAGTAAAATGACATCACGGTTCTTCTGGAACGCGGAAATCGTGATTTCGCAGGACTTCGTGGGGATATAAGGATCGGCCCAACCTAAGGCCATGACGGAATAAGGATCATGTCCACCGACGTTTTCTTCTTGCATGGAGAAGCCACCCGCGGGGGAATAACGATTCGACCCATAGTCATAATAATCGTCTAAACCAAACGCGTGGCCCATTTCGTGGATGAAGGTATGGCCATCCACCGTCGTGTTGGAGTTATCCCCATAGGCGTAAGCTGATTTGCCCGTGCGCTCTAAGGCGGTCAACTCGTCATACATGAAGTCATAGGAAGCCCAGAAGAAGGTGTTCGCCCCCGGGTTCTTCTTGTCGTTTTGCTCCTCGTCTTGCAGCCAATAGCAATAAGCCCAAAGGTTGCCATAACTCTCACGGTCAAGGGAAACGTAATCCGGCGCGGCGTAAATGAGCATGACGCCATCGAGATAGCCATTGCCGTCGCAGTCATAATTCGTGCGCGGGTCTTCCGGATGTGCGGAGAAATAGGCATCCGAGGCGGTCTTGACGAGATCGATCGTCGCATTGCCGCCTGCTTCGGAAGAAGCGTAGCTGCTATAACGTTTCCCGGTTTCATACCAGTCGGTCACGGTACCGCTTAAGGATAGTTTTCCCTGGGATTCGGTTTCGTAGAAGGATTTGACGCTGTGCCAGCCCGTTTCTTCTTCGCTACCGAAATAAGCTTTGCTGATATCGGAACGGACTTGATCGCGTTTGCTGGAAGCGATGAACGTCGTCGAATCGGTGAACCAAACGGGAATGACCAAGAGTTTGGCTGAGCCAACACAAGGGGTCGCATCGATGGGATAGATGTTGTTTGCCGAATAATCCTTGTAGGTTGCGGATAATTTGGTACGTCCCTCCGGGTCTACGGAAGCGCTAGTTTGTTGCGAAGTCGAAGTGCCTTCCGAGGTTTTTTGGGAAGATTGCTGCGCGGAAGAATATTCCGATTCGGAACTCCTCGATATAGGGATGCTGATCGCGAACGAACAAGAGGCCAAGACCATGGCCATCATGGACATGGGGATGAATAGTAGGGATTTTTTCATGACGACCCTCCTTGCGTATATCATACGCGTTTAACCGCGCCCGACCAAGGCGGTGCGAAGGTGCTTAGGAAAAGACATCCAGTAACGGATAGGAGCGTGTATTTATTGCTGTGGTTTCCTCTATGGGTGCAAAATGAATCCATGTCCAAAAAGGCTTTGCTCTGTTTGTCGACCTTCTTGCTTTTTTCTTGCGGCGTAACCCCTGCTGGTTCTCTTACGTCCACTACGAGCGCTTTCTCGACTAGTGGCAGCCTTACGCAAAGCCAAACGACCGTCTATGACTTCTATTGCGTCAACGATTTCCATGGATCCATCGTCGAACAGGAGAATGGCTCCCGTTACGAAGCGGGAATCGCGAAATACTTTGGCAAGCTCAAAGCATTGAAGGCGCAAGACCCGGAACACACGTTCCTCTTTTCTGCCGGGGACATGTTCCAGGGCTCAATGGAAAGCAACGACAACTATGGCCATCTCGTCATCGACGCGATGAACGATGCGAGATTTGACGCGATGGTCGTCGGCAACCACGAATTCGATTATGGTCAGGCAGTTTTACTCGATAACGCCTCGCGGATGGAATTCCCCTTGCTCGGTGGAAACGTCAAAAACTATTTCACCGGGGCGCAGTGGAACGAAGCGATCGTCCCTTCCGTCACTTTTGAACGTGGCGGGAACAAAATCGGCGTCGTGGGAATGATTGGAGAAGGGCAAACCGCCTCCATCACTTCCACCTATGTATCCGACATCGATTTCGTCGACCATTCTTACCTTGCTAAGCAAGAAGCCAAACGTCTAAGGGAAGAAGGATGTTCCATCGTCGTCTATTTGATCCACGACGAAGAAAGCAGCGTGACCTATGCGGCGAATAAGGAATATTTCGATGGCGTCTTCACCGCCCACACCCATATGCGGGAAAAAGACCTCGTGAATGGCGTCCCCTTCGTTCAAAGCTATTGTAACGGCTCCGCCTATTCGCATTTCCAGATCACCCTGAAGGATGGCGCCTCCACATGCACCGGCTATGGCGTCACGGCCATGTCGCGCTCCGCTACTTCCGATCCTGATATCGCAAAAATCCGCGATTCGTATATCAAAACGCCGGAATTCTCCGCAAAAGCGGGCGAATTTGCCGGAACGATATATGGAACTCTTGGTTCGAAAGAAGGCGTGGCCAACCTCATTTGCAAAGCGATTTACGAACGTTATAAAGAAGACTTCCCAGACCTTGATCTAGCCATGTGCAACGGCCAACGCGCTTCCTTATATGGCGAAGTTACCTACCGCGATGTCTATAAAGCCACGCCGTTTATGAATAACGTCGTCATCGCCAAGGTCAAAGGAAAAGACATCCTAAACGAAGCCGCATATAACCTTGTCTACTCCCCTACCAAGAATTATCAGGAAGAGGAAGAATACACCATCGCCTGCATCGACTATTTGATGTATCACCAAAACACCCGGAAACAATATAACTACTTCTATTGCCTTAACGGCGAACTAGATAGCCGCATCCTCTTTGAGGAAGAGACCTACCCCTTTGACCTCGCATTTGAATATATCCGCGATGATCTAGGTGGCAGCGTGAATGCTTCCGACTTCAGCTCCGATAAGCCCTACTTCCACATCTAATCCATCCGCCAAGCGACGGCCCTCTGTGGCCGTTTTTTTACATGAAGAAAAGCCCCCGGCGAGCGGGGGCTAGTTGAATCACTATGCCTTAGGCGAGAGCGATTTTGGTGAAGACGGAGTAGATGCTGGAGGAAATGGTGATTTCAGCAGCCGGCTGGGCAAACTCGAAGAGGAGGGTGCCCGGGTTGTCGTTAGTGGTAAGTTGCTTTTCCGTACCATTGACGGTGATCTTCGCAAGTTTGGAATCGCTCCAACGATAGACAGTGAGCTGGATCTTGCTGTAGGTGACGTTTTCCTGGAAGGTCAACTTGATGCTGCCTTCACCGCTGCTAGAGCCAAGCTTGATGCCTTTGACCTTAGGTCCTTGCTCAGCTTGGGCGAAGTAGGCTTTGGCGATGGCAGTCACGGCAGCGAGTTTGTTTTCGCCAGTGACTTGGGTGTCCTCTTGGATGAACGGAAGGATATCGCTGTTATCGATGAATCCGCCGTACTTCTTGAGGGTAACTTCACCCGCTTCGTTAGTAACGTCTGCGGTGACCTCGGCGCCATCTTTAATACCAGAGAAGTCATAGGAGACGAGCGCGTTGAAGTCGTCGCCAGAGGGATCCACGTCGCCGCCAGGTTCATGGTCGGGAACGTATTTCACCGTGACGGAGAAGAGCGAGGCGCCATAAGACGTCGAGGGGTTGACGATCTTGACCTGATCAACATAGTCGGCGCTATAGGTGTAGGTGAAGGATTTGCCCTGTTGGCCCGCTTCGGTGTCGCCCTTGACGGGGTTGGTGAGTTCCTTCTCGCCCGCATAGACCTTGAGATCGTTGTGACTGCCATAGATGTCGAGCACGACTTCCTTGATGCCTTTGATGGCCTGACCGGTGGTGATGGAGGCAACGGTGTTGCCATCTTTCTTCGGGAGGTCGAACTCGTTATAGGAAGCATGGGTCGTGGCGTCAACGTTTTCGAGGACGAAGTCTTCGCCGGCATAGACGCCTTCGTTGAAGCTGGTGATGTCAAGTTTCTTGGTCAAAACCGTTTCGGAGGCAGCTTTGACGATGACGGGGATGGTCACGGTCTTGGAGGAATCGGCGACGGATTTGACGGTGAGGGTCGTTTCGCCAACGGCAACGCCTTTGACGACGCCTTTATTGTTCACGGTCGCGATGGTGGTATCCGCGATGGTCCATTCGACATTGGGGTTGGCGCCGGCAGGATTGACGGTAGCGACGACCGGTGCGGTCGCATCGGGTTCCACTACGACTTTATCGACGTCGAGGGTGACGGATTCAACCGTCTCGTAGTAGGCCTTCACATCATAGATATGGATGTCGACGTTTTGCGAGGAGTTGGTGCCGGCGAGGTAGAACTTAACGTCATATTTGACGCCCTCATCGATGGTCTCGACGGCCTTGCCTTCTTCAGAACGGTTGTTGGCAGGGACATAGTAATGGGGGCAGAGGAGCTTGGACTCGCCAAGTTTGAACGCACCTCCATTGGAGCCATTGGCAACCGCGGTAACGCCGGTGAGCTTATAAGGAACGTTCTTGGTGACCGCATAGGGATCTTTGCCTTCACCGGCGGACGCTTTGACCTCGTTGAAGAAGGTACCGACCATTTCTTCGGTGAGTTCGGTTTCGGTTTTAACGATATCGGCAAGGCCACGGGTCGGGTTTTCTTTCACGGTGACGCTTGGCTTCGCGATTTCATAGACACCGTAGTAGTTCTGGACTTCACCGGTGACGTTAACCTGATCGCCCACTTTGACTTTCTTCGCGGAATCTTCGCCATAGACATAGACGGCGCCTTTGCCATCGGCGAGGGTGAAGCCTTTCTTAAGGATTTGCGCGACGACGCCTTCGATGTCGGCGTCAACGCCAACTTCGAGGTCCACGATGCCACCATCATAAACGGTCGGGGCTTCTTGGCTGGAGGAAGAGACTGTCGCGTCGGAGGTAGTGACTGTGGCGTCGGAGGTAGTGACTGAGGGCTCAGAGGACGTGGCGGCCGAAGAAGAGGTCGAGGTCCCAGAGGACGTGGTGGCGGAGGAGGATGGGGGGTTCACCGAGCAGGCGGCTAAAGTCAAAAGACCGGCTGCAAGGGTAAGAAGTAACTTCTTGTTCATAGGTTTTTTTGTTCTCCTTAGTACCTATTGATTCTAGTGTCTCCCTTAAAGGGAATCAACGCGAAACGCGAGGATTTTTATCTTGATGTGGGAAGACATGCGCATCAAGCATCGGGATGAGGCATATGAAAAGACACCCGAAGGTGTCTCATCATGCGATTATTTGGCCTTTGGGAGCAAAGAGCACTTGAACACGCCGCTAGTTTTGGCGTCGCGGAAGGTGATGGTGAACTTGATGTCCGCCGCGATCGGGGTGGCGCCATCTTTCTTTAACGCGGCCTTGGTCTCGTCGGTTTGGGTGAGCTTGCCATGGGCGGCGTCGGGTCCGGTTTCGGAATTGAAGTTGAACGCGGTGCCAAAATCCCACTGCAAGGACGCCGACGCAGTCGTTCCGCCTTCGACGTCTGGGGTCACGCCGAATTTGCTGGCGACGAAGGTGTAGGTGATGCACGGATAGAGGATCTTGCCGTAATCAAGCTCGTTTGTGTGGTCGGTCGATAAGGACGTGCCGTCGGTGCTGATCAAGATGGCGGCGCCGGCGAGCTTATTGGCGGCGTCTTGGTTGGGGTTGCCACCACCGCATCCAGCAAGCGTCAGGGTCGCCGTGGCGAAGAGAAAGAGGAAGGGTTTTTTCATGGTTGTTCTCCTTTATGCCTGATAGGGGCGGACGTAGTTATAGCCCGCATAGTTATTGAAGATCTGAAGCTGATACTTATCGTAGTACTTCGCCATGTAGGCTTTGATCGTGTAGCTCTTGCCGACGGCGAAATCGGTATACATAAGGGCCGGCGAGGTGGAGGCGTCGATACGGAGGTTCATCGGGACGCCATAGGTCTTGCCGTCGCTCCCTTCGTGCTCGGTGCCCATGACCCACGCATAGATCGTGGTCGCGGTGGGAAGGTGAGTGGAGGCGTTGTAGTTGACCTTGTAATAGGTGTTGACCTCGACGGTTTCGCCATCGTCGTCTTGCTCATAGGTGGCGTTACGGACGGTGACGTTGATCTTGACGTATTTGCCGAAGTAATCGTCTAGATCGGAAGTCTCTGAGACATCCAAGGAAGTCAAATCGATCGGGTCATAGTCGCTTCCGAATGTCTGCTCGCCCACCACTTCTTGGTATTTCTTGCTGCCAGGAGCATAGGCGGCGAAGCGGTGCGGGTCGGACTTGGAGGTGTTGCTGTTAAGGTCGGTGAGCTGGATGTTGTCGGTGCCGGCTGGGAATTTGGAGGTACGGCAATAGAAGCAGGCGAGGTCGCCGACTTCGACTTTGGTGGCGAGGGCACTGCCATAGCCCGCGTAGACGTACATGCACTCCAAAGGTTCGTCTTCGCTTTGTTCATCGTCGCGGTTAATGTCGCGGACGACCATGTTGTCGCCAATCATGCCCACGACGAGGCCTTCCATATAGAGGTAACGTCCCGAGGAGCCGGTGTCATAGTCCGAGCCGATTTCGTCATAATGGTGACGGACGTAATAGGCGGTGACTTGGATGTCGTCTTCGGTGCCGCGGTAATCGGGGTCGGTCGCGCCATAGACGCGGTAACCGCACTTCTTGCCCGCTTCATCGGCCTTTTCGAAGTAGGAAAGGTATTTCAAAGCGGAATCGTTGAACAAGAACGACTTGGAGTAGCACTGTTCGACGCATTCAAGGTTATAAAGGCGCCACTTGCCTTCTTTGGTCTTGTACCAGATAAAGGCCATGGAACGTTGGGACGAGGTGGTATCCACCTTGCCATAGGTGTCGATGTCGTTGACGAGGCAGAAGTCCACCGCCGCGCCAAGCGTCTTCTTCGCAAAAGCCGAAGCTTTGACGCCCCAAGCTTGGACCTTCGCGGTCGATTCGGGGGTGTTAATGCCAAGAAGACGGCATTTGATGAAGTTGCCGTTGACCGTGGTGAAGGACATCGTGTCGCCATCGGTGACGGTGCCCAAAGTCGCTTTGCCATAGGCAACGCCCGTTTCGGTTTCGTGGAAATCCTTGGTCGCATAGTCCGCTTCATAAGGGAAAGTGATGGAATCGGTGATCGGGGTGGAAGGGAGCAAATCATTGCTATCCTTAAGCGTCACGCAGGTTTGCGTGGGCTCGCTTGGGCCGCCGCAGGAAGCAATGCCGCCAAGCATGGCCAAGCTAAGAATAGATAAGAAGAGACGGGAGGTTTTCATCGGACGTAATCCTTTAATGTTGACTTAAGGTCATCGATCAGCTTACGCGGGGACTTCTTGTCGATGAAGAGCTGGGCCATCGAGGTGCCCATGGCTTCACGGACGGTCGAAGAGCCGATGAAGGCCGGATCGGTGAATTTGACCCATTGTTCGTCGTCGTTGAGGTAGTAGTCGTCGTTGACCTTGTTCGCGCCATACCAGACGATGTCGTTGCCAGCCTTGGAATCCTTGGTTTCGGCGACTTTGTCCTGGTATTCCTTCGATTCGGTCGCGGGAGCACCCGAGGGGAAGTAAGACGTCTTCGAGGCGAAGTAGCCGTTGATTTCCTTGGTGAGGTATTTGACGAACTTCCACGAAGCGACGCGCTCGGCGATGGTGCCTTGGTCGAGTAAGACCGCGTTGGTGCCCTGGGAGATGACGTATTTACGGCTTACGTCCTTATAGAGCAAGGGGGCGATGCCGGTTTCGAAGTTCGGGGAAACCGAGTTCTTGACGCCAGCGGAAGAGCCCACCGTCATGACCGACTGGTTGTTGGTGAAATAGGCGGAGTTGTATTTGGTCGTGCCGCCATAGGTGTCGGGAATGGCGAGGACGCGGGCGTTATACGCATTCTGAAGCTCGGTAAGCGCGGCGATGGCCTCCGCCGAATCAAAGGCGATATAGCCTTTCTTCGTGGTCTTATCGACGACCGTGTAGGTGCCGCCCCACTGACGGACCGCGGTGATGAACATGTTCGCCTGCGAGTCGTAGGTGAAGGGATAGAAGTTCCCATCGTTGACGGTGCGGTAATCGAATAAGGTGGTCACCGAGCCATCGTCGGGGAAATCCATCGTGGAGCTATAGGTATTGAAGTCCGTTCCGACGATCTTGCCAAAATAAGGGGCGAGGAAGTCGCGGATCTTCGGTCCGACTTCATACATTTCGTCCCATGTGGAAGGAATGACGATCTCCGGATCGACCGAGCCGGCCCATTCGAAGAAGGTCTTGTTGTAGCACATGACCTCGGTGGATTTGTTGAAGGGAAGGCCTAAGGTATAGCCGCTTCCGTCTTCCTTGAATTCCACCTCTTGGTTCTCAACCAAGTAGTCCTGGTAGAAGTCGCTTAAGGTGAAGGTGTCGTCGCCATCGTTTTCGAGATAGTAATCCAAACGAAGGATGATGTCGGCGTTGACGTAGGAAGCCATGTGGTCGGGATAAGCCAAGGTCACATGAGGATAGGTGCGATGGCTCGCGGCGAGGGAGACGGCTTTCTGAAGTCCGTCGTAGCTGCCTTTGGATTCGGCATCGACGTGGATGCCGGTCTTGGCCTCGAAGCGTTCGCAGATGTCGTCGATATAGTCTTGGATATCGCTGCCAAAAGGCGTCCAGAACGAGATGGACGTTCCTTTGGTCTCGATGGTGAAGTCCAAGTCATAGGGATTGATCTTGGATCCACCGCAGCTTGCCAAAGCGGCAAGCGTGGCCACCGAGAGGACGGAGAGGAGAGATTTCGAGAATGCTTTCTTCATAAATTACCTCACATAGTCGCGGAGTTCGGTTTTGTATTTGGCGATGGTTCCATCGATGTCGGCCTGGTCGACGAGGATCTCGGAGATGAGGTTGCCGATGGCTTCGCGGATGGTCGAGGAGCCAGGGAAGCCCGGGTCGACGAACTTGGTCCAGCCGGAGTTCTCCGCGTCATAGACGGCGGAGTTGTATTTCGCGCCGTTTTGCTTGTTGTAGGTGTTGTCGTCTAAGGCCTTGCCGGTCTCGGGGTCTTTCTCCATGTGGAGGAATTCCTGGTAAAGCGGGGATTCGGCCGCGGCTTTGCACACCGGGTAATAGCCGGTTTCGGAAGCGAAGAGGGCGTTGCCTTCGGTGGCGAGGTATTTCACGGCCTTCCACGAAGCGATGCGCTCTTCCTCGCTGCCCTTATCCAAGATGCAGAGGTTGGTGCCCTGGGATATGACGAATTTGTGCTCGTCGTCGCGGAAAGGAATGTGCGCGATGCCCGATTCAAAGCCTTTGGCGCGGCTAAAGACCGAGGTCGAATAGTTGGTAAGACCGGCGGAGGAGCCGACGTTCATGACCGACTGGAAGTTGGTATAGAAGGAGGAGCAATAAAGCGAGGTGCCCTCGAAGGAGATGGGGATGGCGAGGATGTGCTTCTTCGCGAGGTTTTGGACGAAGCGGAGGTAGCTACGGGTTTGCTCCGAATCGAAGGCGATGTAGCCCTTGCGGGTATCCTTATCGACTTCGGTATAGGTGCCGCCCCATTGACGGACGCCGGTGATGAAGAGGTTGGCGGCGGAGTCCCAAGAGAAGGGATAGAAGTTCTCCGCGGTGGCCTCGGTGAGGTTCATGAGCATCCGCGTGCCCGCATCGGTCGCGGCCTTTTCGGAGGCATAGGCGACGCCATCGGCGCCAAGGACCTTGCCAAAGGACGGCTTGACGAAGTTGATGATCCTCTCGCCGACCGTCTCGATGTCGTCCCAGGTGCTCGGAACGAAGATTCCGGCCTCTTCGACCTTTTCGTTATCGAAGAAGGTCTTGTTGAAGACCATGAGCTCGGTCGATTTGTTAAACGGTAAGCCCACGGTATAGGGGGTGCCGTCATCCTTATATTCCAAGCTGCGGTTTTCGGCCATGTAGTAGCTATAGAAGTCGTCCATGTTGATCTTGTCGGCTTCCTTGAATCCATCTTCGCGGGTCGCGGGGATGTTCTTGTCACCTTCGATGAAGTCATCGAGTTGGAGCAAGATGTCCGAGTTGATGTACGAGGCGAAATGGTCGGGATAACCGACGGCGATATTCGGGTAGGTGACCTGCGAAGCGGAGAGGTTGATGGCCTTTTGCAAGCCTTCGTATCCGCCTTTGCCTTCATGCTCGACGTTGATCTTGTACTTCTCGCTGAAATCGGCGAGGACCAAATCCTCCAATTTGGTGGTGATGGCAGAGCCAAAGCCCGTCCAGAAGGAGATGGTGGTATTGCGGGTATCCTTGGTGAAATCGAGGTCTCCCGCATACCCCTTACTGGCTTTGCCGCAGGCGGCAAGAGCCGACGCGCAGACGGTAAGTAACGTCGCGCCGATGATTTTTGCTTTAGAACTGTTCATAAATGTACGAACCTCCATGAATTAGCCTTTGATGCCCGAACGGGACACACCGCGCATGATGTATTTGCGGAAGATGAGGAAGAAGACGAATAACGGGGCGGTGACGATGACCGAGCCGGCGATGCGGACGGTATCTTGGCTCACGCCAGTCTCACTGTTGGTGAATAACGACATCAAGCCGTTAGAAACAAGCAACATCGACCAATCCTTGCCCATCCACTGCGAGAGGATCGGGTTATCGCCCGAAGCGACCAGGTTCGGCCAGATGTAGGCGTTCCATTGACCCATGATGGAGAGGATGGTGATGGTGACGATGGTCGGCATGCCGATGGGGATCATGACCTTCAAGAGGTAACGGAAATGCCCATAGCCGTCGACTTTCGCGGCGAGGAAGAGTTCGTTGGGGATGCCCTGGAACGTCTGTCTTAGATAGAAGATGTAGAACACGGACACGCCATGGACGAAGATGAGGGCGGCGAAGGTGTTCTGCCAATTGAAGGCCTGGACGGTCTGGAAGTTGGTGATGACCATCATTTCGCCCGGGATCATCATCGTCGCAAGAAGCAACGTGAATAAGGCGTTCTTGCCCTTGAATTCGCACCGAGCGAAGGCAAAGGAGGCAAGGACGGTGGTGATGAGGGTGAAGATGACGCCCACGATCGCCACATAGAGGGTGTTGAGGTAATAATGGGCGAAGTTGATCGTACGTCCGGTCGAGGACTTGTAGGTGAAGATCGCCACATAGTTGGCCAGCGTGTAGTTGGCGCGCTGCGCCCCTTCGTTCCACGCTCCGGGGATCAAGTTGAAGATGGAGTGAAGGTTGTCGTAGTTGTACGCGTCCGGGTCACGGAAGGACGTGATCAGCATGAAGAGGAACGGGATGAGGATGAATAATCCCAAAACGGCCAAGAAGCCATAGGTGAGGACCGTACGGACGACGGCGGCGATCTTATACCGCCTCATCTGTTCCGGCGTAGCAAAATAGGAATCCGATTCGCGCTCTGCCATACTAGAACTTCACCTTTCTCTTGTTCGCGAGGGTCTGGAACAAGGTAATGATTAGGATGATAAGGAGCAAGACGAACGACGCCGAGGCGGCGCGGCCTACTTTCGTTGGATCCTGCATGACGAGGTAAACGTATCCGACGACGGTGATCCATTCGCGTCCCGTCGAACCACCGAAGTTGGTGGACCCGGCGCCAAAGAGGGAGATGACCTGCGTGTACGCCTTAAACGCACCGATGAAGGACGTGATGGTGATATAAAGCATTTCCGGTGCAAGCAAAGGCACGGTCACGCGGCGGAAGATCGTGCTGCGGGAAGCGCCGTCGATCTTCGCGGCGTCATAGTATTGCTTGTCAATGGAGGCAAGGCCGCCTTGGAAGACCAAGATCTTGAAGGCGAGGCCGTTCCAGACGGCGTAGACGACGATGACGAGGAACATCGCCCAGCGAGAAGCTTGGGCCGTTAACCAGGCATGGACGTTGCCACCGAAGAAGATGGAGTTGATCAAACCACCACCGCTGCTGGAGAAAATGACGCGGAAGACCATGCCTAACGCGATCGTGTTGGTCACGTAAGGGAGGAAGAACACGGTTTGGAAGAAACCGCGTAAGGGTTTGATCGCGTTGAGCAATACGGCGATGAGCAAGGCGATGATGATCGTTAACGGAACCGAAACGATGACCATCAAGGCGGTGTTGCCAATCGCGGTGAGGAACTGCTGGTCGGTCATGACCGTGATGTAGTTGCCAAAGCCGATGCTTGGGTCGATGACGCGGCGGTTATTCAAGGCCGCGATGAAGTTGGTGATGGCGAAGGACGAACCCGATCCGCCCACGAACGTGAAGTTCTCCATAAAGGAGATCAAGAACGTGTTCAGAATGGGGTACATCATGAACAAGATGAGGAAGATCAGCGCAGGGATCAAGGCGATCCAGGCCTTAGCCGCTTCGGGCAAGGTGAACCGCGATGCCTTCTTCACCGAGAGGGTGGAGCCGAGGATCTGCCTCGTGGACTCCGCCTGGAGCTCGGCGATGCGCGCTTTCCTTTCGGGGGTCATCGCAGCCATGCTTACTTAATCCTTTCCCCGCCTTCTTCAAAGACGTAGAAACGCTTGGTTCCGAACTTGCATACGCCCGTGGGAGGCACGGATTCGCGGTATTCGGAAGGAATGATGATTTTGAGTTTGGCTTCTTCGATGCCATCGACGTTGCCGATGACGGAGATATCGCGGCCGATGTGCTGGATCATCTCCACCGCCACGTCGAGGTTGCCGAGCTTGTCCTTCTTGTCATAAAGCTTGAAGTGCTCGGGACGGATGGCGATGGTGACCTTGCGATCGGCGATTTCCTCGTCGGTGTAGGGCCATTTCTCCTTGGCGATTTCGGGGTTTTCCTCGATCTCGTCCATGCCGGAAGGAAGTTTGGCCTTCTTGCCTTTGCGGAGGAGTTCCTTCGCCTCGATTTCGGCCTGGGGCTCATGATAGGTACGACGGACGTAAGGCTTCTCATAGATTTCGCCTTCGTCGAAGAGGTTGCCGTTAACGTAAAGCTTGCCGTCTTTGATCTCGCCTTCGAAGGTGTTGATGGCGGGAGAGCCAAGGAACTTCGCGACGAAGAGGTTGGCGGGTTCGTCATAGACGTATTGGGGCTCACCGATTTGCTGGATGACGCCAAGCTTCATGACGACGATGGTGTCGGAGATGGACATCGCCTCCTCTTGGTCGTGGGTGACGAAGACGGTGGTGATGTTGGTGGAACGCTGGATGCGCTTGATTTCCTCACGGGTCTGGAGACGGAGGCGGGCATCGAGGTTGGACAAAGGTTCGTCGAGAAGGAGGACGCCTGGCTTCTTGGCAAGGGCGCGGGCAATCGCGACACGCTGCTGCTGACCACCGGAGAGTTCTTTCGGCTTGCGGCCTAAGTAGGGTTCGATGTCGACGATGCGGGCCATTTCGTGGACGATGGCGTTCTTATCGTCTTTGGATAGTTTCTTCTTGTTGACGATCGCGGCTTTGTCCGGATCGGAGGCCTTGAGGGCTTCGAATTCCGCTTTGGCCTTCTCCAAATTGGATTCGGCGCGGTCCAAGGCTCCTTCGAGCTCAGGTAATTTGGCTTTGCGCTCTGGAATGGTGCGCTCGAGTTCGGCTTTCTTTTCTTCCAAAGCGTCCGTCGGCTTTCCCTTTTCGCTCGCAGCCCTGATCTTGTCGGGAAGTGCGGCGAGGAGGCGTTCATCGCGCTCGATGCCCTTCTTGGTCGATTCAAGCTGGTACTTGGCCGATTTCAGCGCGTCTTCTTCTCTGCCATAAGCACCGGGGAGACGGACGTTATCTAACGGGAAACGGACGTTCTCGGCAACGGTGAAATGCGGATAAAGGGCGTAGTTCTGGAATACGAGGCCGATGCCGCGGTTCTCCGGCGGGACGTTGGTGACGTCCTCGTTGCCGAAATAGATATGGCCGCCCGTTGGCTTATGCAGACCGGCGATCATGTACAGGGTCGTGGATTTACCACAGCCCGATGGGCCGAGTAGGCCGACAAGTTTTCCGTCGGGAATGACGAAAGACATGTCATGGACAGCCGTCGTGTGGCTGCCCTTGTGACTGGTGAAGACTTTTTGCAAACCTTCGATCCTTACTTCCATTGGGGTTCCTCCTAGAAGGCGAATCTTTAATTCAGTGCATTCTAGCACATACACGCAAAGCGGGGGAAGATGCGAAGGTGTGTTTTGGGCGTGATTAGGAAATTATTTCAAGGCTTTGTCTTTGGCTTCCTGATGGAGGATTTCCTCGCCTTTTTTAAGGAGACGATCGGCCTCGTCCATCGCGCCTTGGAAGGCTTCTTCCGCGGCTTTTTCCTCCGCTTCGTTCCGATAGAAGAGACTGTTTTTCGCGTCGATGACGGTCGTATAGGCGAGGAAGTCATGAAGCGCTTGGTTTTTGGGCGTGAAAATCGACAAAACATACGATACGAGCAGGATGAGCGAGGAGGCCATCACCGCGTAGACAAACGGGGCGAAGAAAAACAAAACGCCCGCGAGGAGAATCGGCGGAGCCTGGCGAAGCAATATTTGGCCGCGATTGACCTTATAGCCCCCTGCCCCAAGCAAACATAATCCAAAGGCTTTCTTGCAAAGCGTCGCCCCGTTTTTGAAGATGAGGGGCAAGATCAAATAGAAAATCAGGCCCGAGGCCACGATCCCCGCCACGACGGGCGCGATGTTGGCAATCCGTTGGTAATCGTTTAACGCCTTCTGAAAGAAATCCAGGTAATAAAGCGTGTGGCCCGCGTTGAAATAGGTATTGATTTGGTCTTTCGCGTAATAGAAGACGAGCAATTGGCTTTTGGCCATGTCGGTGAGGGGTTTATTTGGGTCGCCATCGACATGGAGTTTATCTTGAGGAACGCCGAGCTCGTCATAGTCCTCCCCCACATAGCGGAAGAGGTCCTTGCCTTTGGTTTTCGCGGGTTCTTCGATGACGTCTTTTGGATAAAGCCCCCGCACGTCATCAAGCCCCAAAATATGGACGTTATACCAATAAACATCATAGGTTTTCTTCGATCCTTCGGGAGGGTCGTTTCTTAGGAAAACCGTGTAAAAGTAAACGATTTTCTCTTGGTAATCGGTGTAACTTGCGAGGTTATCGTAAGGAGTCGCGTTGCCGTCTTCGTTCAAATAGTAAAGATGGGAATTGATTTGATAGCCGTTGATTTCCTTTTGCAAAGACGTTCCGTATTCCGACGAATTGGCGATGGCTTGCCCGGCGGCGTAAAAACCTAAAACCACGAACAAAAAGAGGGCAAAGTCCGCCACGGCGACCAGCGCGCGCTTCAAGACGGATGGCTTAACGATTTTGGTCATGCTCGCCTTCCTTTTCCGGGACGTTATATTCAGGTAAGTACATGATGTCTTCCTTCACGACCACCGAATGGGCCATGAAGTCGTGAAGCGCCCTCTTCCTTCTAGTGAAGATGGAGCAACCCCAACTGATGAGCCACACCAAAATCGCAAGGCCCAGCGAATAGACGAATTCGTTGAGGAAAAGCGCCGCCACCGCGGTCACGATGAAAGGCGTACTACGTAACACGAGCCAATATTTCTTCAGCGGCTCTCCTTTAACATCGATCACGATGAGTTTCATGAACTTCTTCCCTAACGTCCGGTTATAAGGGGAAGCAAGGGGAATAATGACGTAGAACGCGAGGAACGGAATCATGATGGAATAGGCTTCCACGATGACGATACGGTAGAAAATGTCGTCGTTTGCTTGCTTGTAATAGGGCTCTGCGACCAGGGCTTTTTGGGTCGCGTAATATTTGTTGCGGAAATGGTTCAAAAGCCCTTCTTTTCCCGCGGGGGTTAAGTTCCCCTGCTCATCGTATAAAGAGGACTTGATCTTGGCTTCCTTCCCCATCATGGGATTGCCTTGTTCGTCGGTTGCGAAATCAAAATATTGCGAATCGTTACGGATATGGACGTCGGTAGGCAAATCGCAGATCGCGGTGTTGTATTCGTCTAACGTATAGCCATGAGGCGAGGGGTTATCGACGTTCCCTGCGGCGTTAAAGGTGAAATAGTAATAACGCACCGCCTTTTCATAATCGGTGTAGTCGGAACTATTGATGCTCACCCACGCACCATCTTTTTCCACGAGCAGCCCCGAGGCATGTTGGTAGCCTTCTAATCGCGCGGTGACTTCGGGGACGCCCATGGCTTCCCGCATCGTGGGATACCAGGTCGTGGAATAGGAAAAGAAGAACAAGATCCAAAAGCCCGCGATCAAAAAGGCGGCGTCGATCACCGCGGCGGTGAAACGCATCAAAAACGGAGCGAGGGTATAACCCTCTTCCGTTACGATCTCGCCTTTTTGGTTGCTTTGGACTAACGCCATCGCTTAGGGCCTTTCGTCGACAAAACCGTCGGGATCTTCCTCTTCTTCCGGCTCCTTGGAAAGTTTCTCTGCTTCTTCGGGGCTTAATCCTTCTAAGGCGGCAAGGTCGGCCAAAGCGGCTTTTTCTGCCTCGGGGTCCACCACTTCTTCGGAATCATCGGCTTCTTCTGCTTTGTTCTCCGTAGAACGCGCGGCGAATTCTTCGTCCGACTTCTTCTCGAATTCGTCGAAGGAGGTCATGTTGCGCGCTTCTTCGCGGCGGCGGTTGATCGTGGACAAGTCCAAGATGCTTTCTTCGCGTTGGAGACGTTCGAGTTCATACGTGGAGATCATGGGATTCTCTGGCGCTTCTTCCGCTTCTTCTGGATGTTCGGCGAGGTAGGCTTGCTCGTCTTGCTCATCGCCAAAGATCACCGAATCCTTGCGGCTCACGACGATCGTGCGGGCGATATGGTCGTGGAGCGGCTGGTTGGTCTTGCTCATCGCGCGGCTACCAAAGCCAACGCCAAGTAGGAGCAAGGTGATGGGCATACCGAAGTTGGTCCAAGGAAGGGAAAGGACCATGAAGAGCATCGTGATGACGGCCTGACGGAGGATGATGCGTCCTTTCGGGGCCTTGAATCCGTCTTCGGTCACCACTTCCGTGCCGAGCAATTGCTTACCTAAGGTACGGCCGTTTTTGAGACATAACGGCAAGATGAAGAAGAAAATGATCGGCGGGGCGATGAAAGCCGGTAAGGTCGACACGTAATTCTTTTGGCTTAATGTCGCCGAATAAGTGCGGATCGTCTCTTGGCTTAGCATATGCGAGACCGCGTCCACGTAATGGCCCGTGATCGAGGTGGTCGCCTTATTGAACATGATGAGCCCCATCGCTTTGTGATATTGGGCTTCGTCGAAGGCTTTGGGTTTGGAGGTGAAGTCGTTATCGACGCTAGGAACGAAATATTTGATCTCCGAGGACTCGCTGTAACCGAAATAGTTCACGTAGACCCAACGGCCATAATCCTGGCTATCGGCCTTCGCTTCGCCCGCATAGCCTACTAATGGTCCACCTAAGGAAGAGGTGACGGCGACATTGGCGGAGACGTCCTCCTTATTCACGACGACGTTCATGAAATAATTCCAGACGATGTCGGTGTATTTCTTATAGGCGTATTCGTCCGCGGTTGTCGTATCCGTATCTTCGTAGATCTTGTAGGTGAAGCCCGTCTTCTGCTCGTTTTGGTTCAATAGCCCCGTCTCCATGACATAGGAGGTTTCCTTATCAAAGAGCGCTTGGTAGCCCGTCGCAGGCAAAATGGCCTTTTGGCAAAGCGTATAAAACAGCAATACGAATAAGGCAACCGATAATCCAAGGTCGATCAAGAAGCTTCCGGCGGCTCTGCCTAAGCCGACGGGTTTAATGCGGGAAGGAATGGTTTTGTTCACGGTTACTCTCCTAATTCTTTAAGCGGAAGGCAACGGCCGAATGGAGGTATTCGGCGTAGTCGGGGTCTTGGCACATCATCTTGCCCGGGACGTCGCTTAATTTGGCAACGGGGACGCCGTTGACGTATTGCAGTTTGATGACGATGTTAAGCGCTTCAACGCCCGTATCGTTGCTAAAATGCGTGCCAATGCCAAAGGCAACGTTGGTTTTGGGCGCGAAATAATCGTAAATCGCCTGCGCCCTTTGGCAGTCTAACGAATCCGAGAAAAGCAACGTCTTCGTCTTAGGATCGATGCCATAGCTCTTGTAATGGTTGAGGATCTTCTCGCCCCATTCATACGGGTCGCCCGAATCGTGACGGACGCCGGTGAAGTTGTTGCACATGGAGCGGTCGAAATCCCTTAAGAACAAATCGGTGGTTAAGGTATCGGTAAGCGCCGTTCCGTTATCGCCTTTATATTCGTCATACCAATCGCGTAAGGCGGAAGCGTTGGTATAGGCAAGGGGAATCGTCGGGATCCCTTGGTACATCTGCACGAATTCATGGGCATAGGTGCCAATGGGCTTTAACCCTAATTCCTTCGCGAGCAAAACGCAGGAGGTGCCGACCAAATTGCGGTTTTTGCACTTCTTCATCAGCGTGACGACCATCTCGCGTTCCCATTCTAAGGAAAGGCGTCTACGGCAACCAAATTCCGCAAAGCGGAAGGTGTAGGTGCCATCGTTAAACCGATCGATCTTCTCGCTCAGGCGTTTCCGTGCCTCTTCCTTGAGGGCTTCGTAGTCATAACGGCTACGGAAATAGACTTCGTTGACGATCTCCAAAAGATAGATCTCGAATTGCATCGCCGCGAACAAAGGCCCATTGACGCGTAAATCGAGTTCTCCCATCGGAGTGAGTCCAAGACTAACGTAGTCCCTCATTGGCCTCCAAAGGCGTAAAAACTCGATGAAATCGGGTTTTAGAAAGCGGATGGAGCGAAGGTAATCGAGTTCTTCGCGATGGAAGCGAAGCGTGCATAACGCATCGATTTGATCGGAGATCTCATCCACCATCTCTTTGGTGAAAACGATGCCTTCGTTTCGGCATTTGAACACATAGGTCCCCATCAAGTCGTTGTGCTTATGGAAAATGACCTGGTTCATGTTGAACTTATAGAGGTCGGTATCAAGTAACGAAGTAACAATCTGAGGGAATTTCATTGCTATTCACCCTTAGGCTCGTAAGTTGGCATCGGCAAAAGCTTATGGAGGCTTGCGCGGTGCATGCGTTCGATTTTATCGATGATTTCCTTTTCGGGCGTCGCGCGGCCACGAAGATAGTCGTCCAAGGTTTTATAGGAGAAGCCAAAGCGTTCTTCGTCGGTTTGCCCACACATCCCATCGGTTGGGACTTTGTGACTCAGCTCAAAAGGAAGGCCAAGCAAATCGCCTAATTCGACCACTTCCCCGGCGGTGAATTTGGATAAGGGGCTAAAATCGCCCGCGGAATCACCGAATTTGGTGCTGTAGCCGACATAATCCTCGGAGAGGTTGCACGTATTCACAACGCGCGAATTACCAAGTAACGCCCCTACTCCATATAAGGTCGTCATGCGTAACCTTGCGGGCGTATTGGACGTATATAAAAGGTTTAGATCCTGGGGCATCGCCTCTTGGACTTTCTTGGTCAAACTATCGTAGGCGTCGCCAATATTGATCGTGACGTTAGGGATTCCTAAGGTTTTGCAAAGCAAATGGGATTTATCGATGTCGCTTTGCTCTTTTTGGGGCATCAGCACGCCGAAGACTTTCTCTTTGCCTAAGGCCGCGACGCAAACCGCGGCGGCAACGGAAGAATCCTTCCCACCGGAAATGCCGATGACGGCATAGGCGTCCCCCACCATTTTCTTGACCCACTCGATGAGCAAGGGGAGCTCTTTCTTCAAATCCAATTCCATAGGAATACCTCCGTGAACTTTTTAAAAGATTATCCGCTTACGCGCGACGTTTGCAAAGAAGGACGTCCAAACCCTCGGTAGCGCAATTCGTCTCAAAGCCCGCCAAACCGAGCCGTTAACGATGGCATATTTGTCTAGGAGTGTGACGCTACATAAAGCGCGTTCCCCTACTTCCCGCCCCAAAAGACTTTTCCTTTGAATCCATTTAGGCAATCCTCGGGGAATCCTTTCGGATAGCCAAACAAGGGCTTTTTTTGCGCGAAATGGATTTCGCAAGTGCAGCCGGAGAAGGCAGAGTCGCCGATGGAGGTGACGCTGCTTGGGATGGTGATCGACTTCAGGGAGGAACAGTCGCGGAAGGCCTTCTCGCCGATGCGGGTGACGCTGCTTGGGATGGTGATAGAGGTTAGGGAGGGGCAGCCGGAGAAGGCACCATAGTGGATGGTGGTGACGCCCTCGGGGATGGCGATGGAGGTCAGGGAGGAGCAGCCGGAGAAGGCACGCCCGGCGATGGAGGTGACGCCCTCGGGGATGGCGATGGAGGTCAGGGAGGAGCAGCCTTCAAAAGCGCTGGTTCCGATTTTGGTGACGCTCTCGGGGATGACAATCGAGGTTAGGGAGGAGCAGTTATAGAAAGCTTCCTCGCCGATGGAGGCGACACTGCTTGGAATGGTGATCGAGGTTAGGGAGGAGCAGTTATAGAAGGTCCACTTGCCGATGGAGGTGACGCCGTTGGGAATGACGATCGAGGTTAGGGATTTGCAACCGTAGAAGGCATCTTCGCCGATGGAGGTGACGCTCATCGGGATGGCGATTGAATTAAGGTCGTGGCAAAATCCGAAGGCACCCTTGGCAATGGAGGTGACGCTGTTGGGAATGACGATTGAGGTCAGGGAAGAGCAGTGATGGAAGGCGTGCCCGCCGATGGAGGTGACGCCCTCGGGGATGGTGATCGATTTAAGGCAGGTGCAGTCTTTAAAGGCACCATTGCCGATGGAGGTGACGCTGCTTGGGATAGTGATCAATTTAAGGTAGGTGCAGTCTTTAAAGGCACCATTGCCGATGGAGGTGACGGCTTTCCCTCGGTAACGCTCGGGCATGGCGGCTTCGGTGATTTCCTTGTCCCGGCATCTCGCGACGGACGCGTTCCCGTCGGGGAGGATCTCCATATCAAAGATGGCCTCGATAGGCTTGGCCGCTTCGTCCTCTTCCTTTTTGATACGTTCGCGCTCTTCCTTCTCGGCCTTCAGTTTTTCGTACTCGGCGCGGGCGGAGACCAACGTAGCGTGGTTCGGAACGAGCGCCTTCTCCTTCTCGGGGAGGGCGTCGTAAAGGCTTTGGGCCTTGTCGATACGGGACTTGCACTGCGTCGAGCATTCCACGGTCCCGATGGCCTTGATGGCCCTCTCGGCGGCGGCGGCCTCCTCGGCCTCCCCGTATTCCCTTTCCGCGGCGAGGAGGATGTCGGCGTTGTGGACTTGGGCGCGCTGCCCCTCGGTCAGCCGGGAATAGTACGCCCTGGCGGTGGCAATCCTACCGCGGCACTCGGGGGTGGGCTCCACCTTGCCGATGGCATTGATCGCGTCGACGGTGGGCTCGGCCTTCTTTCTGTCCGCGGCCTCCTCGGCCCTCCTGCGCTTGAGTTCCTCGGCTTTCTCCATCATCGCGAGCATGGACTCCGCGTCCATCGCCCCGCCGACGGGCGGGAAACCGGATGATTCCTTTTGTGCTTCGATCTTCCTTTTCTCGATCTCGAGTTTCTCTTTTTCTAAGCGGAGCCGCTCCTCCTCGAGCTCCCTCTGGCGCTTGGCCTGTTGCTCGCGCTCCCTCGCCTGCTCCTCCTTACGGGCGGCCTCCCTGGCCTCGAACTCGGCCTGGAGTTCTTTCTTGGCCCTTTCCGAGGCCTCCTCGGCGATCTTCCTCGCCCTCTCCCTCTCGGCGTTCTCCTCGGCGTCCAAAAGCCCGGAAACGCGCACGATCAGGTCATCCGGCTCGCGGCAGTATTCCAAATGCGGAAAGGCCTCCGCCATACGACGTTTCGCGAGGATCGGCATGCGCTCGGGGTAGTCCTCCAAAAGGAACTCGACCCGGGGTTTCTTCGGCAGGTCGGAGATCAGGTGCTCGAGTTCCTCCGCAACGCCTTTCCTATTCGGGTCCCTCGAGGAGTTCGAGGACAAGAACACGAAGACGCGGCAGTTCTTCATCGCGCGGAAGATGGCTTCCTGGTAGTTTTCCTGGGCACCTTTGCCGTGCCTAAGGTTGCGGAAGGCCGCGAAGCAGGACAACGCGTTCTCCTCGAACGTCTCCATGATTTCGATCACCCGTGGCATGTCCTCGGTGGAATAGCAGAGGAAGACGTCCCTCTTCAGCGAGAGGTCGTACACGCCGGAGTCGAGTTTGAAGGCCTCGTCCTCGATCCGGTTGAGCGCCTCGGTCTTCTCCGTTCCCTTGAGGTGGCGGTCGGCGAAGTCCTTGACCGCGGCTAGGGTCCTCATGTCGAGGGAGCGGGTGAGCCAGTCGACGGTCTCCTTGGCCTCCCATTCGGAGACTTCGCTTCGGGCCAGCAGGGAGATCAGTTCGTGGGGATCCGAGTCATGGGAATGGAGGTACATCCTGGCCATGAAGTCGTCGGGGCTTATGGATAGGACGTTTCCGGCGGCCTGGGTGACCGCCTGGGAGCTTGGGTATTTCTCGTGGGTGGTCTCGTAGAGGCGGCGCCGGGCGTTGGAGAGTTGTTCTAGCTTGAAATCATCAAGCAAACCCTTGAGAAGGTCCGCGGCCCCTTCGGCCTGGTCGTCGCGGTAGGTCGCGCCGCAGTAGCCGCATACGTATACGTCGCCGCGCTTACGAAGCGCCTCGCCGCAGCATTGGCAGATAATCCGTTCCATGTAGAAAGCCCCCGATTAGTGTTTGGAATATGTTGGTCCCATGGATTATAGCACACGGGGGCGATCGCCATAGGGGGCGGGGGCGATCCGTTCGGCCACTAGGACAAACTCTTCCAAAAAGGGGCGCACCTTAAGGCCCGCTCCCCTACTTTCCTCCCCAAAAGGCTTTTCCTTTGAATCCTTCTAGGCAGTCCTTGGAGAATCCTTTTGGATAGCCCAACAATGGCTTTTTATGCTCAAAGTGTATGGCGCAGGAGCAGCCATCGAAGGCGCTCCCGCCGATGGAGGTGACGCTGCTTGGGATGGTGATCGACTTCAGGGAGGAGCAGCCTTTAAAGGCCCACCCACCGATGGAGATGACAGCTTTTTCTCGGTAACGCTTGGGTATGGCTGTTTCGGTGATTTCCTTGTCCCGGCATTTCGCGACGGACGCGTTCCCGTCGGGGAGGATTTCCATATCAAAGACGGCCTCGATAGGCTTGGCCTCAGCGAATATTTTTAGCCTTGTCCTTAGCTCAGCGATGGGAATGGTTTCCATCCGGTCGACACCAAGCCACAAGTTCTTGGCGAGAAGGGAGCAGCCCCCAAATGCCCATTCGCCGATGTGGGTGACGCTTTCGGGGATGTCGATGGAGGCTAGGGATTTGCATTGGTAGAAGGCCCGACTGCCGATGGAGGTGACTCCCTCGGGAATAGTGATTGAGGACAGGGAGGGGCAGTCAGCAAAGGCGTGCTCGCCGATTTCGGTGACGCCCTCCTGGATGGTGATCGACTTCAGGGAGGGGCAGTCGTAGAAGGCATATTTGCCGATTTCGGTGACGCTGTTGGGAATGACGATCGAGGTTAGGGAGGAGCAGCCACAGAAGGCATACTCGCCGATGGTGGCGACGCTTTCCGGGATGGTGATCGACTTCAGGGAGGGGCAGCCACAGAAGGCCCAAACGCCGATGGAGATGACGCCGTTGGGGATGGCGATTGACTTAAGGGAGGAGCAGCCTCTAAAGGCTTGTTCGCCGATTTCGGTGACGCTGCTTGGGATGGTGATCGACTTCAGGGAGGAGCAGCCGGAGAAGGCCCAATCGTCTATGTGAGTGACGCCTTCGGGGATGGTGATCGATTTCAGGGATTCGCAGTTGGAGAAGGCAAACTCGCCGATGGTGGTGACGGCTTTTCCTCGGTAACTTTCGGGTATGGCTGTTTCGGTGATGTACTCGTCCCGGCATTTCGCGACGGACGCGTTCCCGTCGGGGAGGGTTTTCATATCAAAGATGGCGTCGATGCGCTTGGCCGCTTCGTCCTCTTCCTTTTTGATACGCTCGCGCTCTTTCTCCTCGGCCTCCCCGTATTCCCTTTCCGCGGCGAGGAGGACGTCGGCGTTATGGACGTGGGCGCGCTGCCCCTCGGTCAGCCCGGAATAGGCCGCCCTGGCTGTGATGATCCTTTCGCGGCATTCGGGGGTGGGCTCCACCTTGCCGATGGCCTTGATCGCGTCGACGACGGGTTCGGCGAATGTTTTTAGCATTTCCCTTAGCTCAGCGATGGAAATGGTTTCCATCCGATCGACGCTAAGCCCCAAGTTCTTGGCGAGAAGGGAACAGCCCCCAAATGCCCCTATGCCGATGGAGGTGACACTATCGGGGATGGTGATGGAGACTAGGGATTTGCATTGGTAGAAGGCATTCCTGCCAATGTAGCCGACACTCTCCGGGATAGTGATCGACTCCAGAGAGGAGCAGCCGCTAAAGGCACACTCACCGATGTATGTGACGCTATCGGGGATGGTGATAGATGTTAGGGATTTGCATTGAAAGAAGGTCGCATCGCTGATGGAGGTGACGCTACTTGGGATGGCGATCGACTTCAGTGATTCGCAGTAATTGAATGCATATTTGCAGATGGAGGTGACGCTATCGGGGATGGCGATCGAGGTTAGGGATTTGCAGCTGGAGAAGGCGCTCCAGCCGATGGAGGTTACGCTATCGGGGATGGTGATTGACTTAAGGGAGGAGCAGCCATGGAAGGCCCAATCGCCGATGTATGTGACGCTATCGGGGATGGTGATCGACTCCAGGGAGGAGCAGCCGGAGAAGGCGCTCCAGCCAATGGAGGTTACGCTCCCCGGAATGACCGTATTTACGCAGCCCCTTAAAAGGGCGTTCGTTTCGGTCTCGATGATCGCGTTGCAACCGCCCCGGCTATCGAACTTAGGGTTGGATGGATCGACCTTGATCGACTTAAGGGAGGAGCAGCCGGAGAAGGCATCCTTGCCGATGGAGGTGACGCTATCGGGGATGGTGATTGACTTAAGGGAGGAGCAGTCATAGAAGGCGCAGTCACCAATGGAGGTGACGCTGTTTGGGATAGTGATAGAGGTTAGGGAGGAGCAGCCACGGAAGGCTTCCCCGCCGATGGAGGTGACGGCTTTCCCTCGGTAACGCTCGGGTATGGCGGCTTCGGTGATTTTCTTGTCCCGGCATTTCGCGACGGACGCGTTCCCGTCGGGGAGGATCTCCATATCGAAGATGGCGTCGATGCGCTTGGCCGCTTCGTCCTCTTCCTTTTTGATACGTTCGCGCTCTTTCTCCTCGGCCTCCCCGTATTCCCTTTCCGCGACGAGGAGGACGTCGGCGTTATGGACGTAGGCGCGCTGCCCCTCGGTCAGCCCGGAATAGGCCGCCCTGGCGGCGGCGATCCTTTCGCGGCATTCGGGGGTGGGTTCCACCTTGCCGATGGCCTCGATGGCCTTCTCGACGGGCTCGGCCTTCCTTTTGTCCGAGGCCTCCTCGGCCCTCTCCATCGCCCCGACGACGGGCGGCAAGGCGGAGGATGCCTTTTGGGCCTCGAGTTTCTCTTTCTCTAAACGGCGGCGCTCCTCTTCGAGTTCTTTTTGTTGCTTGGCGCGTTCGGCTTCGATGGCCTCGAACTCGGCTCTCGCGGCCTCGCGAGCCTGATTTGCAGCCTCCTCCGCAATCTTTCTTACCCGATCCCTCTCGGCGTTCTCCTCGGCGTTTAAAAGCCCAGAAACGCGCACGATCAGGTCATTCGGTTCGCGACAATACTCAAGGTGCGGAAAGGCCTCCTCGAGGCGGCGTTTGGCGAGGATCGGCATGCGCTCGGGGTAGTCCTCCAAAAGAAACTCGACGCGCGGTTTCTTCGGCAGGTCGCTGATTAGATGCTCGAGTTCCTCGGCAACCCCTTTTCTGTGTGGGTTTCTCGAGGAGTTGGACGAGAGGAACACGAAGACGCGGCAGTTCTTCATCGCGCGGAAGATGGCTTCCTGATAGTTTTCTTGGGCGCCTTTGCCGTGCCTAAGATTACGGAAGGCCGCGAAGCAGGACAGGGCGTTCTCCTCGAACATATCCATGATCTCGATCACCCGTGGCATGTCCTCGGTGGAGTAACAGAGAAACACATCCCTCTTCAGCGAGACGTCGTACACGCCGGAGTCGAGCTTGAATGCCTCGTCCTCGATTGCGTTCAGGGCGTTCGTCTTCTCCGCGCCCTTGAGGTGGCGGTCGGCGAAGTCCTTGACGGCTCCGACGGCGCGGAAATCCAGCGAACGAACGAGCCAGTCGACGGTTTCCTTCGCCTCCCATTCGGAGACGTTCCCGCGGGAAAGGGTCGCGATGAGCTCGTGGGGATCCGGATCGTGGGAATGGAGATAGATTCGGGCCATGAAGTCGTCGGGGCTTATGGATAGGACGTTCCCGGCGGCCTGGGTCACGGCTTGGGAACTGGGGTATTTCTCGTGGGTGGTCTCGTAGAGGCGGCGCCTCGCGTTGGAGAGCTGCTCGATCTTGAAATCATCAAGCAAACCTTTGAGGAGGTCCGCGGCTTTTTCGACCTGGTCGTCGCGGTAGGTCGCGCCGCAGTAGCCGCATACGTATACGTCGCCATGCTTACGCAAGGCCTCGCCGCAGCATTGGCAGATAATCCGTTCCATGTAGAAAGCCCCCCGATCCGTGTTTGGGATATGTTCGTCCTTGGATTATAGCACACGGGGGCGATCGCCATAGGGGACGGGGGCGAATCGTTCGGCTACCCTCGATAGCGGAGAAACTATGCCCGTTCCCAATGCCCGTTTTTTCGCGATCCGACCCGCTTCAGCAATCCTTGCTCTGTTAACGTTACGAGATTTCGAATCGCCGTAATGCGGGAAATGCCTAATGCGAGGCAAAGCTCGTCCGCTTTGTCGAGTCTGCCCCCATGGGACTGGATATATTCGATGATTCTTTTTTGCGTGGGCCCAAGAGAAAAAGGATTCGTCTCTTTATCCACATGGAAACGTTCCGCGATCATCGCGACGCGACGGGCAACAAAGCGATAAATTGCGTTGATCCTTTTGCTGCTAAGGTAAGGACTCATGCTTACGCAGGAGGCACGAATCGCGGGCATCACGGCAAAAAGCAGCCGTGACGAAGACAAAGGCAACTGATCCAAATAATCAAGCGGACTTGGCTTGCTGCGGGTCGCGAATGGTTTCCATGATGTCTCCACAGCATGTTCTAAAAAAGAGTCGTCCTTGTCGAAACATAGGCAGGAACCGTTATCGAAAATGGGCGCGACACCGACAAACTTCAAGGAGTTCGCGTCACGGAGCAAGCCAAAATTATTCAAGTGCCGGTCTTCATTGCCCAAAATGAAATCGACGAGCAGCATTTGTTGTATGCGAAGTGCGGCATCTTGAATACCGAGTTCTTTGTATTTCCGAATCAAAAACGCATAGGCGGATTCGTCGTTCCTCTTATCCCCGGCTTGAAAGATCATGTAGGCGGTAACGAAATCCTGCGAATACCCGAGGAAATCATCGCAAGCACAGTAGATATCGTCTCCATCTTCCAGTAAACGATATTCGACATGAGGAATACCTAGCGCAGCGCATACGGAGGAGACAATCACTTCATGGAACACTTCATATCGATGCGGCAGGGAGCCCGATTTGATCAGCACGCGCTTTCCATCGATGATTTTCCATCTCTTTTTGAGGTTTCCTTCGCTGGTGGCGTCGGGCGAGAAGAAGGATTGCGCCGCGCCTTTATGGCGGAACAAAGCATCGCCTAAATCATAGGAATAGTCGTTTTCAAAGAAGTTGATATTTGCGAAAGAAACGCCGTCTCCCTTTTCACGAATCCAATAGCAATCCGATAACGAAAGGCCATGGCAAGACAAAAGCAGCGTTCCAAGGTCTTGGCTCTTAGGCAAAAACGTATCGACGAAATGACGCACATCATCCCTGCTTAATGGGATGCGGCGATTCCCCCACCAATGGCGGAGCTTGGTCGCATCGGTAGTGCTTTGGACCGGTTCCGTCCCAAAGGGAAAATGATCCTTGTGATGGACCGAAACAATCCTTAGCAACGTGCCGAAAGAATCGATCTCAACGTCCGCTACGACAACGTCTTTGTGCATCAATTCATAAATCATGGGATCGAGTTTATAGTATCTTTATAGTATCATTTTGTAAAGTATCACCCATAAAAAGAACCCCAGCCACGTTTCCATGACTGGGGGTATACCAATGTAATTGGTTTCTTATTTGATGATTTCGGCAACGGTGCCGGCGCCGACGGTGCGGCCACCTTCACGGATGGAGAACTTGGTTCCCTTTTCCATAGCGATCGGGTGGATGAGCTCGACGGTGAAGGTCACGTTATCGCCAGGCATAACCATTTCGGTGCCCGCGGGCAAGGTGATGGTGCCGGTGATGTCGGTGGTGCGGAAGAAGAACTGAGGACGATAGCCGTTGAGGAAGTGGGTGTGACGTCCACCTTCTTCTTTCTTCAAGATGTAGGTCGTCGCGGTGAACTTGCTGTGCGGGACGATGGAGCCCGGCTTAGCAAGGACTTGGCCACGTTCGACTTGGTCATGGGTGATACCACGGAGAAGCGCGCCGATGTTGTCGCCGCCCTGAGCGAAGTCGAGGGTCTTGCGGAACATTTCAAGGCCGGTGATGACGGTCTTCTGAGTCGGACGGATACCGACGATCTCAGCTTCGTCGTTGAGCTTGATGATACCACGCTCGACACGGCCGGTGACGACGGTGCCACGGCCAGAGATGGTCATGACGTCTTCGATCGGGAGAAGGAAGGGCTTCGCGTCATCGCGGACGGGCTCTTTGACATAGGTGTCGAGAGCATTGAGGAGCTCGAGGATGCACTTGGCTTCCGGAGCATCGGCAGAGGTGGCTTGGCCAGCCTTGAGGGCGGAGCCACGGATGACGGGGATGGTGTCCCCAGGGAATTCGAATTTGTTGAGTTCTTCGCGAACGTCCATTTCGACGAGGTCGATGAGCTCAGGGTCGTCGACCATATCGCACTTGTTGAGGAAGACGACGATTTGCGGAACGCCGACCTGACGGGCGAGCAAGATGTGCTCACGGGTCTGGGGCATAACGCCATCGGTGGCCGCGACGACGAGGATGGCAGCATCCATCTGGGCGGCGCCGGTGATCATGTTCTTGATGTAGTCAGCGTGCCCCGGGCAGTCGACGTGGGCATAGTGACGGTTTTCGGTCTTGTACTCAACGTGGGCGGAGTTGATGGTGATACCACGGGCCCTTTCTTCCGGGGTGGCGTCGATCGCACCATAGGCCATGTCTTTGGCGAGGCCTTTGAGCGAGAGGACGTGGGTGATGGCCGCGGTAAGGGTGGTCTTGCCGTGGTCGACGTGGCCGATCGTACCGACGTTAACGTGGACAAGGTCACGGTTGAATTTCTCTTTTGCCATGTTATTTCCTCCAATAGGTTCTGAATTGGCTGATTAATGATAGAGCAAGCGTAAGGGGTTTGCAATACTACTAAGTAGTAGTGTTTACCGGTTGCTCATGGACGATTTCTTGATGATCTCGTCTTGGATGAAGCGCGGGCATTCGCCATAGTGGTCGAACTGCATCGTGAAGTTTCCACGGCCCTGGGTGAGGGAGCGGAGGTCGCCGATGTAACCGAACATTTCGGCTAATGGGATCTCACAGTCCACCTGCTTGGCATTGCCACGCTGGGTTTCGCCCGTCATTTCGCCACGGCGGCGCATGACGTCGCCGACCACGTCGCCGTAATACTGTTCGGGGACGGTGATCTCGACCTTCATGATCGGCTCGAGGATGACGGGGTCGCACTTCTTCGCGGCCTCTTTGAGGGCGAGCGAAGCGGCGATCTTATAAGCGGCTTCGGAGGAGTCGACATCGTGGTAGCTACCATCGAAGAGGGTGCACTTGATGTCGATCGCGGGGTAGCCGGCCACGAGGCCGCGCTGCATCGCGTCTTCCAAGCCTTGCTGGGTCGGCTTGATGAATTCCTTCGGAACGACACCGCCGACGATGGCATCGACGAATTCGAAGCCTTTGCCGGGGTTGGGTTCGAAGCGGACCCAGACGTCGCCGTATTGGCCATGGCCACCAGACTGCTTGACGTAGCGGCCTTGGGCCTCGCCGGTCTTACGGATGGTTTCGCGGTAGTTGACCTGCGGCGCACCGACGTTAACGTCGACCTTGAATTCGCGGCGCATACGGTCGATGAGGATGTCGAGCTGAAGCTCGCCAACACCAGCGATGATGGTCTGGCCGGATTCGGGATCGGTGTGGACGCGGAAGGTCGGGTCTTCTTCGGCGAGTTTGATCAAGGCGGCGGTCATCTTTTCCTGGTCGGCCTTGGTCTTGGGCTCAACCGCTTCTTCAAGAACCGGCTCAGGGAAGGTCAAGGATTCGAGGATGACGGGTTCGTTCTCGTCGCAGATGGTGTCACCGGTGGTCGTGGCTTTCAAACCGACGACGGCGCCGATTTCGCCGGCCTTGAGGTAGTCAACTTCCTGACGGTGGTTGGCGTGCATTAAGACCAAACGGGCGATACGTTCCTTACCTCCTTTGGAGGAGTTGAGGACGTAGGAGCCAGAGCGGAGGACGCCCTGGTAGACACGGACGTAAGCAAGACGTCCGATGAAGGGGTCGGTCGCGATCTTGAAGGCAAGGCCGACGAACGGCTTCTTGTCATCCGCTTCGCAGACATAGGGTTGCCCTTCGAGGGTTCCCTTTTCGCCGGGAATGTCTAACGGCGAGGGGAGGTAATCCACGACGGCGTCAAGAAGCGGCTGGATGCACTTGTTCTTGTACGCGGAACCGCAGAGAACCGGGAAGAAGGTTCCGGTCAAAACGGCTTTGCGGATCGTGGCTTTGATCAGTTCGATCGAGGGCTCTTGGCCTTCGAGGACCATCATCATGAGTTCGTCGTCGAAGTCGGCGAGCTTCTCTAAGAGGATGGCGCGGAGTTCTTCGCACTTATCCTTGAGTTCGGCTGGAACTTCGGTGACGGTGGGGGCGTCGTTCTTATCATCGCCATAGACATAAGCCTTGCGCTCGATGATGTCGACGCAGCCCTTAAGGGTGGCTTCGCGGCCAATCGGGTATTGGATGGCGGCGGCGTTGGCGGCGAGACGGTCATGGAGCGAAGCGACGCACATATCGAAGTCGGCACCCGTGGCGTCCATCTTGTTGCAGAAGACGATTCTGGGGACGTTGTACTTCGTGCCCTGACGCCAGACGGTTTCGGTCTGCGGCTCGACGCCGTTTTTGGAGTCGAGGACGGTGACCGCGCCGTCTAAGACGCGGAGGGAACGCTCGACCTCAACGGTGAAGTCGACGTGCCCCGGAGTGTCGATGATGTTGAAACGGTTGCCCTTCCAGAAGCAGGTGGTCGCGGACGAGGTGATCGTGATACCACGTTCCTGCTCTTGGGCCATCCAGTCCATCGTGGCGGCGCCTTCGTGGACTTCGCCGATTTTGTGGGTACGGCCGGTGTAATAGAGGATACGTTCGGTCGTGGTCGTCTTACCGGCATCGATGTGGGCCATGATGCCGATGTTGCGGGTATGAGGAAGATCGTAGCTTTCGGCTTCTTTGATGTTGATTTCGTTTTCGGCCATGATCTTGACTCCTTACCAGCGATAGTGGGCGTAGGCCTTGTTGGCCTCAGCCATTTTGTGGACGTCCTGTTTCTTCTTCACGGAAGCGCCGGTGCCGTTGGCGGCATCGATGATCTCGCCGGCGAGCTTTTCTTCCATGGTCTTCTCGCCACGGAGGCGGGAATAGGTGACGAGCCAGCGGAGACCGAGGGTCTGCTTGCGTTCGGGCGAGACCTCGACGGGGACCTGGTAGTTGGCCGCGCCGATGCGACGAACCTTGAGCTCGACTTCCGGCATGATGTTGTTGATCGCGGTCGCGAAGACGTCGATCGCGGGCTTGCCGGTCTTCTCTTCAATGGCCTTGAAGGCCTTGTAGATGATGGTTTGGGCGGTACCACGCTTACCATCGAACATAACGCGGTTGATTAAGCGGGTAACGAGTTTGGAGTTATATACTGGGTCGGGAAGGACATCACGTTTCTCGACGGCACCTTTTCTTGGCATAGTTTTCTACTCCTTTCCTTATTTGCTCTCTTTCGGCTTCTTGGTGCCGTAGAGGGAGCGGCCTTGACGACGGGCTTCGATGCCGGCGCAGTCGAGGCATCCGCGGATGATGTGGTAACGAACGCCCGGGAGGTCTTTGACACGGCCGCCGCGGATCATGACGGTCGAGTGCTCCTGGAGGTTGTGTCCTTCTCCACCGATGTAGGCGGTGACTTCGTAGCCGTTGGAGAGACGAACACGAGCGTATTTACGTAACGCGGAGTTCGGCTTCTTCGGGGTCATCGTGCCGACACGGGTGCAGACGCCACGCTTCTGAGCGGAGGGCTGGTTGGACGAGTGTTTGTTCAGCGAGTTCCACCTCTTGCCTAAGGCCGGGGTTTTGGACTTCTTGGCCGCGGACTTGCGACCCTGCCGAACTAACTGGTTGATTGTTGGCATGTGTTTTCTCCTTTTTTCTTCTCACACAATTCCCGGTGTATCGCCACCGGGGTAAATAAACGAGGCATAACGCCTTTTTACTTACGTCCGAGCAAGACGATACGCGGATTGGAAAACGAAGTCAAACACTTTTGAAACTTCTTTTCATAATTTGCTTTTACTATGTAAGGGCTGAAAAGTGCCACCACGGAACCGGGTGTGTCAATTCTTTAGGATCGGACAAACGGCGATGCGGGCCATGGTCGCGGTGATGGACGTGACCTTAAAGGAATAGGAAAGCGGGCGGCCACTATGGAAGGAGAGACCCGGGAAAGAAGCGTCGATCCCCTGCCCTACTTCAAACAAGCAATCGCGCATATGCGCCGTCACGCCATTGTAGTTGATGTCTTGATCATGATCCCCCGCGATGTAATAGGAAGGGAGCGCAGATGAGGAAACCGGGATGCTTTTGATGAGGAATCCCGCCTCGCTCGAAGCCACTCCATCATAGATGAGGCCCGAATTGTCGCGGTAGAAATCCAAGCTATAGCCGCCTAACGTGGTCGATGGAGTAAAGGCCGCGATCGGCTTCTTCGCGCGGTCATCAAAGACCCCTAGGCGCGCATCGACGTGATAAACCTTAATGCCCGAGCCCGCCATCAAAGACATACCCGCGTCATCGCGTAAGCGTGCATCTGCGTAATTGAGATAGGTCGGCGTGTAATATTCGAGCAATAGATATTCGTCGTAGGGCGTTCCGTTATATTCGGATAAAGGAAGCAAGACACAGTCCCCGTTTCCAGACGCAGGGCGAAGCGTGATGGTCGCTTCTCCCGTAGGAATATAAGGGCGCGTCCAATCAAGCACCATCTTGGAAAAGGCGTTATGCTCGCCTAAGGAGCAATCCATCATGTCCATGCGTCCCATCGGAGAGCAGGAAGAGAGCTCGCTATAAGAGTTTTGGTCGTAATAGTCCTTTAATCCGAGGATGTGCCCGAATTCATGGATGAACGTGTGCGCGTCCACGCCATCTTCGTCGCGGGGATGCATCATGTAATAAGAGCTCCAGCAAATCGGCGCGGGGTCGTTGATCGTAAACGCCCACATCATCGAGGAGCGCGACGTCGTATCGCCATCCATTCCCGCATAAGGGGCAAGGTAGACAAAGTAGATGGGGTCGCCATGCGTCAAGACGCGGCTTTGGCCCGGGATGGAGTTATACCAGGTGATGGCGTCGCTATAGATACGCGACAAAGCGGCTTTGGTTTGGCTCGCGTTATTCTTTGCCTTTAACGCGGCATAGGTTTCCTCGGACCGGAACGGCTTGGCGGTCACTTCTCCTTTGACGTGGAGTCGGTGGAAACTCGTCTTCTCGTAATACTCCGCAAGAGAGACGAATTGGTTGCCGCTTGAAGAGCCAAAGAACGCTTCCTGGATCTGGGCGATGGCCTTTTCCTCGCCCCCAGCAAGTGCATCCGCAGGCGCATCGGAAAAATCAACCGGGATCACGGTGAGATAACGTTCCCCTACCGAGGACAAAACGTTGCGGCGGAAACCAAAGGAATAGATGCTTGATAAGCTCGCGTCGAACGCACCCTTATCCGCACATTTTAATTGCGCATACACGCCTTCCCGATAATAGCCTTCCTTATCGATTTGAACGAAGGAATCGGTGTTAAGCGTGCCATAGTTATAGGGCGCAAAGGTCGCGGATTTCGCGCATGCGGTCAACGCGAAAAACAGCGCAAAACCGACGATATCTTTGCCAAACCCCCATTTTTTCATTCTTCTACGAATAATTCCGGATGCCTTGACATTCGGTCCTTCTCCTCGATTTTGCGGTACACCCTGCAAGGATTGCCAAAAGCAATAACGCCTGAAGGAATGTCTTTGGTGACGACACTTCCCGCCCCGATGACGGAGCCTTTTCCAATCGTGACGCCGCCAAGTACAGTGACGTTTCCGCCAAGCCACACATCGTCTTCGATCGTGATGGGACGAGCATATTCGCAATCGCCTCCCGTGTCGGGATAACGATCCCGATAATCCAAAGGATGCTCGGGGGTTAAGAGGCTAACGTTTGGTCCAAACAAAACATTGTCCCCAATGCGCACGGGGCAGACGTCGAGAATGGTACAGTTATAGTTCGCGTAGAACCTTTTGCCGATGGTCGTGAAGCAACCATAATCGAAATATACTGGGCCACGGAAATAGGCGTCCTCACTCGCGCCAGGGCATAGTTTTAACAAGGCTTCTTGACGCTTAGGCGAGGAGATAGGCAATGCGTTAAAACGATCCTGCAAATCCATTTGCCTGATTTGCAATGCTTGAATTTCCGGGTCCAACGCGTTGTAGGCGAGGCCTTTGACCATCTTTTCTAGTTCCGTCATGTCCTTAACATTACGCGTTCACGCGCTCGGAGCAAGAAAAAGGTTAGGCAAGGTTATTTAAATATTGGATATAAAGGGCGTAGGAAGACTCGTTCGCCAAGCGGAAACGTCCCGGAAGGATAATTGCGCCATAGACGATATGGGCCTCATCTTCTTCGGTAACGGTTAAGTCGATGGGCTCGCCGTTATCCTCGGTCATGGTCTCCGCGCAATAAAGCGAGGGCGTGCCCGTGAAGTCATGGGTTTCCCCGCCATAAGTCTGAGTGATTTTAAGAATCGAGAATTGGATATAACTCGCATATCCCGAAGTCATATAGAAATAGCTGCTTTCTTTCGACATTTGGATCGTGTCATCGATTGAGATTCCGCTTTTGCTGCCGGCGCCATGAAGTAAGTTGGTGCCAAAGAAAGAGACGGTCTCCCCTGCCCCGTTAAGCACGGAGAAAGAAACATCCACCAGTTTTCCTTGGGCGGGGTTTGGCGGTAAGGCGTCATCCGTTAGTTCCCACGCGCCTTGGCCAGGCACCTGTTGCGTATGCGAAGACACAGAAGAGGAAGCAACGATACTGCTATCTTGGCGGGATTCTTCACTCGAAGCGCTAGTTTCTTCCGACACAGATGAGACATCGCTAGAAAGACTGCTTTCCTCGGTGCTTGAAGTAACGCTAGAGGTGCTGCTTTCCTCGGCGCTTGAGGTTGCGCTGGATGAGGCACTGCTTGTGGGGCTTACGCTACAAGAGGCAAGCAATAAGGTGGATAAAACCAATAAGGAGGCATTCAGTTTCATGTCAACTATTTTGGACCAAGCGATCATAAAAAGCATTCCCATTCGGTACGCGCTGCTTTTTCTAGCCCCGAAAATTGTTGAGTGCTACCCTATTTTCGCTATGAAACACGCCGCTGCCTTCTTACTAACACTCTCCGTCCTTACCTTGGCCTCCTGCCACACGCCACAAGGACCTCTTTCTTGGGAAAGCGAGGACTGGCCCTCGAGTTCTTCCGTCTATTCAAGCGATGCTTCCGCTTCCGAAGAGTCCACCACTCGAACCAAAGATTTCATCACCAGTTATATGGAGAAGCTTTCTTCCTTAGCCAGTTATAAATCGGTAACGAAAGGAACCACGAAAGCCAAGGTGCTTTTCATTGAAACGACCCAGACCATCGACGTTACGTCCATCAAAAGCGAATACCGTTACCTAAAGAATGAATCTCACGGCGCAGTCGATACCGTTCACGAAGCCTATTTCCATGACGATGCGACCTTAGTGAAAAACCTCGGGGAAGAGAAATATAGTCCCAAAACGCTCGAAGAATATTTATCCGCCTATGGGGTCAATCCTTATGGCCACAATATCGAAGGCTATTCCGTTTCCAAAGAAGCCATCGTCTCGGTGGAAGAAAAAGAGGGCAATAGTCATCTCGTTACATTCGATCCTGCGAAAGCCACGAACAACGTCCGCATTCAGATGAAGGCTTTTGGAGGACTCGATGACTACCCCATCTTCTCTCACATCGAGATACTCATCAAAACCGACGCGGATCTCACCCCGTTAACCTATAACGTCAAAGCGGACTATAAAGCGCGCCGATTCGGCTTTGACTCCGATTGCCATCAAGAGTATGAAGTCACCTTCAGCGAGGTGAACCAGTCCCCAGAGATTCCAAACCTTGAGCAAATCAAGGAAGAATACAAGTTCTGATCACCACAAAGAAAACGCGCGTTGAACGCGCATTTCCTTATAGTTATTTGTTTTCAATCGCCTGCTTCTTGATCTCGGCGTATTCCTCTTCGCTGATGAGTCCATCGTCATAAAGCGCCTTGGCTTCAAGCAGCTTCTCGCGAAGAGATTGCTTCGGTTCTTCTTTCTTGGGCTCGACCGGTTCTACTTTAGGCGCAGCCGGCTTTTCGTATTTTGGTTGCTGGGGAGCGGGTCTAGGTTGTCCAGCACTTGGCGTAACGCCATCTCGAACCGGGGCATATAAGACGATGCAAATGGGCACGAGAGCAAGAAGGCGAAGAACGTTGCCAAAAACAAATAGGCCACCGTCGCCCGAACCAGTGAAATTGATAATCGTCCCAATGAAAACAATGGCCAAGAAAATCGTCGTCAGGATACGGCCAGGAATGCGATGGCCTCTTCTCATTAAGTTGAAGCCAATAGACCCGGTGATAATGATTAGGAACGTTAGGATCAATGTGGCGATGGCCGCGCCATTGCCTCCTAAATCGGCATAGTTGATAGCAAGCAATGAGAACGCTTCAATCGCCCAGATGGGAAGAATTGCGAAGAACAAGCCGTATTTTTCTACCTCGTCTTTTAATTTGGTATAAAGAAGAATGTTCATCGCGATGGCGCCAAGCGTTACAAGAATCAGGAGCACGGCATAAATAGTGCTCGATACTGACCCGGTCATCTGGCCCATTTTGAAGTTTGCGATTGCAAAGATCATAGCGGCAAGTCCACCGAGAGCTACGCCCACCGCGGCAACGATGCGATAAGTATTTCTAGTCATATTGTTTTCCTTTTTGCCAATTCTATGTCAAGGCGGTCCCAAACTTTGAGACTCCTCGATGTTTTCATGGAGATTGAATCTGCAAATATTCCAGACCGATCAGTATTTTCCGAGCCTAATTTGTTTCATGAGCTCGTCGTATTCCTGTTGGCTGATGGCTCCCTCATCATATAGTTTCTGAATTTCGAGCAACTTATCGCGAAGGGATGGCTTTGCGCCGGCTGGTCTAGGTTTGATCGTGGTAGACGCGGCCGGTTTCGGGGCGACAGGCGTAGGCGTGGCTGGCTTCGATGCAGCGGGTTCAACTTTCTGTGCGGCCGATTTTTCATCCTTTATCTCAGTAGGCGCGGGCTTTGCCGGTTCCGCCACCAAAGGCGTGCTAGGCAGAGCAACATCGCGAACCGAAGCGAACAAAACGACACAGACCGGAATCAGGGCGAGAAAGCGAAGCACATTGCCGGTTACGGTCATTCCCTGGACATAAGAGAAGTCGTTTTGTGACGTCAGATTCAGAATCGTCCCAGCAAAAACAACAGCCATGAAGATCGTGGTTAGGATTCGTCCCGCGATACGCTTTCCCTTCATCATTAGGCTCACGCCGATGGAGCCAGCGACAATGATGAGAAGCGTAAGGATAAACGTGACGATGGCGAACGCATTATTCGCTAGAGCGGAATAGTCGATGGCAAGTAAGGACAGCGCCTCAATGCCCCAGATAGGGAAAATAGCGAAGAGGAGACCATATTTCTCTTCCTTGCCTTTAAGGATGGAGAAAAGAAGCACGGCGATTGCGATGATTCCAAGCAAAAGAAGCAGCAGTAACACGCCATAGATCGTGGATGTGCTTTGCGCGGTCACATACGCTTGTTGGGCATGGGTCTGATTCCTTATGTATTTTTCGAAAATCCCCTGGCCAAACAGAAAATTAGCCATTGAAAACATCAGCGTGGCAAGCCCACCGAGAGCAAGGCCCGCCGCTACAACGGCGCGATAAAGGTTTCTAGTCATCTTTTTTTACCCCTTTTTCGCCAATTCTAGACATACGCAGTCTCAATAATTGGGACTTTCTAAGAAAAGAAGTCGAGAGAAGGAAAAGCCTCCCCCACTTTCGTGAAGGAGGCATGTTCGTTTTGATGAAGACTTAGTCCTCTTGGTCCGGACGGTCGTGCTTCTCGATGTATTGCGATTTGACGACTTTCATCGAGGAGAGAACGTCGAAGTCCTTGAGGGCTTCTTCTTCCGCTTCAGGGCTACGGAGACCCGTACCAGCCGGGATGAGCTTACCGGTGATGACGTTTTCCTTCAAACCATGGAGGTCGTCTCTCTTGGCCTTGATCGCCGCATCGGTGAGGACGCGGGTCGTCTCCTGGAAGGAGGCGGCGGAGAGGAAGGAGTCGGTCTCAAGGGCAGCCTTGGTGATGCCAAGGACCAGCGGCTGAGCGACGGCGGGACGGCGGCCATAGAGCAACGCGACGCGGTTTTCGGCCGTGAAGCGGTCGAGCGAGACGCGGGTGCCCGGGAGCATGTTGGTGTCCCCACCATCGATGATGACGACTTTGCGGAGCATCTGGCGGATGATGATTTCAAGGTGCTTATCGGAGATGCCGATACCCTGGGCGCTATAGACCTTCTGGATTTCCTTGATCATGTAGACTTCGAGTTTCTCGACGTCGGCCACTTCAAGGAGCTTCTTCGGGTTGATGGCGCCTTCGGTGATCTTGCCACCGTTTTCGACCTTGCTGCCGACCTTGACGCGCAAGTGCGCGCCGAAGGGGGTGAGGTAGGTCTTCTCTTCGAGGTCGTTACGAACCACGACCTCAGAGCGGTTGCCCTGCGGGGTGATGGAGACGACTTCGCCAGAGATTTCGGAGATAAGCGCTTCGCCGGCGGGGTTACGCGCTTCGACGAGCTCTTGGACACGGGGAAGACCAGACGTGATGTCGCTGCCAGCCATACCGCCGGTATGGAAGACACGCATCGTGAGCTGGGTGCCCGGCTCACCGATGGACTGGGCGGCCATGATACCGACGGCCTCGCCGAGTTCGACGAGTTTGCCGGTGGCCATATTGCGTCCATAGCAGTGACGGCAGACGCCATTGCGGGATTGGCAGGTGAAGACGGTGCGGATCTCGACCTCTTTGATGCCCGCCTCTTCGATGGCTTTGGCTTGTTTCGCGGAGATCATTTCGTTGCCCTTGACGATCACTTCGCCCGTGGTCGGGTTGATGACGTCGTGCATCGCAAAGCGTCCATCGAGACGATCGGCGAGGGTGCGCACGACCGAGTCGCGGGCGGTGTCGCGGATTTCACGGACCTTGAAGCCATGGTCGCAGTGGCAATCATCCTCGCGGACGATGACATCTTGGGAGACGTCGACCAAGCGGCGGGTGAGGTAGCCCGAGTCGGCCGTCTTAAGCGCCGTATCGGCGGAACCCTTACGGGCGCCGTGGGTGTTGATGAAGAACTCGCTGACCTTCATACCTTCGTGGTAGGAGGAGACGATCGGGAGTTCGATGGTTTCGTTCTTCGGGTTGGCGACTAAGCCTTTCATACCGATGAGCTGTTTGAAGTTATCGACCGAGCCACGGGAACCGGAGTTGGCCATGATAACCAGCGGGTTGCGCTTGTCTTCTTCCATCGTCTTCTTGACGAGTTTGGCGACGCGGTCGGTGATGTCTTTCCACGTGTCTTCGATCTTCTTGTGGCGTTCCTCTTTGGTGAGGTAACCCTTCTTGAAGAAGGCTTCGATCTTTTCGACGGCGGCGTTACCTTCCTCGACGAGGGCGTATTTGCCTTCGACGTCGTTGATGTCGGAGATGGCCACGGTGACCGCGGAGATCATGGAGAAGCGGAAGCCCTGGTCTTTGATCTTGTCGAGGACCGCGGAGGTCTTCGAGGTGCCGTATTTGGCGAAGATCATGTCGATTAAGGGTCCGAGCTGCTTCTTGCCGATGGCTTGGCGAAGCGGGAGGGTGGAGATGTATTGGGCTAAGGGCGAGGAGAACTTGCGTTCATCGAACTTAACCGCGTTTTCCACTTCTTCCGCGGAGACGAACCACGGCTCCATGAAGGAGAGGTCGGTGGTCGACTTCGGGGTGCCGTCGTTGACGTAGGGGAAGTCGTCGGGGAAGACCGCGTTGAAGATGATCTTACCGACGGTGGTGATGAGGTATTTGTCCTTCACGGATTCGGGCATGCCCGTGCCGATATCCTTGTGGATCTCTTTCGCGGGGATGGCGATGCGGGAATGGAGGGAGAGGGCACGGGTGACGTAGGCCATGTGGACCTCGTTGGTGTTGTGGAACACCTTGCCTTCTTTCTCGGCATAGCCGACGTTGGCTTCGGCCATTTGAAGGAGCGCTTCGTATTCATCCTTCGCAACACCGGTGGAACGTTCGAGTTCCGCAAGGTCGCGGAGGTTTTTCGCACGGTCAAGGAAGTCGGCGCGTGATTCTTCGGTGGTGAGGTGGTAGTTACCAAGGATCATGTCCTGCGAAGGAATGACGATGGCTTTGCCGTCCTTCGGACCGAGGATGTTGTTGGAAGCGAGCATGAGCTCGACCGCTTCCTGTTGGGCCGCTTTCGAAAGCGGGACGTGGACGGCCATCTGGTCGCCGTCGAAGTCGGCGTTGAAGCCAGTGCAGACAAGCGGGTGGAGACGGATGGCGCGACCATCGACGAGCTTCGGCTGGAAGGCCTGGATCGAAAGACGGTGCAAGGTCGGGGCGCGGTTGAGGAGGACCGGGTGCTGACCGATGATTTCCTCGACGATGTCGAAGACGATCGGGTCATAACGGTCGATCAGGTGGTCGGCGGCGCGGTGGGCGCTGACGAGCTTACGCTGAATGAGCAAGGCCGCGATGAAGGGGCGGAGCAATTGGACCGCCATTTCGCGCGGGAGACCGCACTGATACATCTTGAGGTCTGGTCCAACCGCGATGACGGAACGGCCCGAGTAGTCGACGCGCTTACCGAGCAAGTTCTGACGGAAACGTCCTTGCTTGCCCTTTAAGCCCGAGGAGAGGCACTTTAACGGACGCCCGGAAGGACCGGTGACCGGTTTGGAGCGGCGGCCGTTATCGATTAAGGCATCGACGGCCTCCTGCAACATACGCTTCTCGTTCATCAAGATGACGTACGGGGCGGACATGTCGATGAGGCGGCGGAGACGCTTATTACGCGAAATCACGCGGCGATAGAGGTCGTTGAGGTCGCTGGCGGCGAGACGTCCACCGTCGAGTTGGAGCATCGGACGGAGATCCGGTGGGATGACGGGGATGACGTCGAGGACCATCCACGACGGCTTCTGCTTGGAATCGCGGAAGGCGGAGATGACCTCCAGGCGCTTGGCGAGTTTGATGCGACGCTGCGAGGTCGCGGTGCGTAATTCGGCCGAGATGTCGTTGAACTCTTTGTCGAGGTCGACGTCGGAGAGGAGCTGCTTGACGGCCGAAGCACCTTCGCCGAAGGTGGCGCCGGTGTACTTGCGGACGAAGGACGAGACGGAGAAGAAGTCGAACGCCTCAGCGGGGTTTTTGAGCCTTTCGATGATGGTGTCGGCCTTCATCGCGTCGGCGCTTCCTTCCTCGATTTGGGGACGGAAGTCGTTGATCACCTCGATGAAGAGGTCACGGCCGATGGTCTCGTTGATGAAGTCTTTGTATTTGAGGACGTTGCTCGAGCCCGGATCAAGGACGACGTGTCCGGCGAAGTAGATGATGTCCTCGAGTTCCTTCGGGGGGATGTCCAAGACGAGGGACATACGGGAAGGAATGGATTTGAGGTACCAGATGTGGGAGCACGGGGAGACAAGCTCGATATGGCCCATGCGCTCGCGACGCCACTCCTTGGAGATGACTTCGACGCCGCACTTCTCGCAGGTGATGCCCTGGTAACGGATCTTTTTGTATTTGCCACAATGGCATTCGTAGTCTTTGCTGGGCCCGAAGATCTTTTCGCAGAAGAGACCGTTCATCTCCGGCTTCTGGCTGCGGTAGTTGATCGTTTCGGCGCAGGTGACTTCGCCCTTGGACCAAGAACGGATGTCCTCGGGAGAGGCTAAGCCGACCTGGACGGCGGCGAGGTTGTTGATGTCGAAGGTTTTGCTCTCGCGCTTCTTCGCGGGGAAGGATTCGCGGGATTCGACGAATTCGTTGTTTTCAGACATGTTCGTGTACCTCCTTCGTTAGTTGGCGTCGCCACTTAGGGCGCCGGTAGCAAGGACGGAGAGCCCTTCTTCCGCGACGGCGGCAGCCTCATCCATGGGGCTGATGTCGAGGGAATCGGATTCGTCATCCTTGGGGGACATCGCCGAGCGGATGGCGGAATTCGTCTTGCGCTCCTCGATGAGGGCGTTGCGGGCGAGTTCGTCCATGTCGATGACGTTGTCTTCGGTGTCGTAGAGCTTCGCGTTGAGGCCAAGGCCCTTGAGTTCCTTAAGGAAGACCTTGAAGGCTTCGGGCATGCCAGGACGCGGGATCGGGTTGCCTTTGATGATGGCTTCGTAGGCTTTCCTACGGCCGACGCGGTCGTCGGACTTGATGGTGAGCATTTCCTGCAAGGCGTGGGCCGCACCATAGGCTTCGAGGGCCCAGACTTCCATTTCGCCGAAGCGCTGGCCGCCGTTTTGGGCTTTGCCGCCTAAGGGCTGCTGCGTGATGAGGGCGTAAGGTCCGGTGGCGCGGGCATGGAGCTTATCGTCGACCATGTGGACGAGTTTGATCATGTACTGCACGCCGACGGCGATACGTTCGGCATAGCGTTCGCCGGTGCGTCCGTCATAGAGGACGGTCTTGCCATCGGGCGAGATGCCGGCTTTACGCATGATTTCGATGACTTCCTCGTTGGAGACGCCGTCGAAGGCCGGGGTCGCGACGCGCATGCCTAACTTGCGGCAGGCAAGGCCTAAGTGGACCTCGAAGATCTGGCCGATGTTCATACGGGAAGGAACGCCCATCGGGGAGAGCAACACGTCGATCGGGGTACCATCGGCAAGGAAGGGCATATCCTCGACCGGAAGGATCTTGGAGATGACGCCTTTGTTACCGTGACGGCCCGACATCTTGTCGCCTTCGGAGATCTTTCTCTTCTGGACGATGTAGATGTGGATGGCCATGTTGACGCCCGGGGGGAGTTGGTCTTTGTTTTTGCGGGAGAAGATACGGACCGCGTGGACGATGCCACCGCCGCCGTGGGGGACGCGCAAGGAGGCGTCTTTGCCCTCTTTGGTCTTCTCGGCGAAGATCGCCATGAGGAGTTTCTCCTCAGGGGTGGGTTCGGTCTGGCCCTTCGGGGTGACCTTACCGACTAAGATGTCGCCCTCTTTGACTTCGGCGCCCGGAACGATGATGCCGTTTTCGTCGAGGAAGGCTTTCGCCTCTTCGCGGACGTTGGGGATATCACGGGTGATTTCCTCAGGCCCTAACTTGGTTTCGCGGCATTCGCAGGTGTGGCGCTCGATGTGGATCGAGGTGAACACGTCATCCTTCACCATGCGCTCGGACATGACGACGGCGTCTTCGTAGTTGTAGCCGTTCCACGTCATGTAGGCGATGAGGATGTTCTGGCCAAGGGCGAGCTCGCCATTCCTCATGGCGGGGCCATCGGCGATGATCTGTCCGGCCTTGACTTCGTCACCGGCGTGGACGATCGGGGTTTGGTTGATGCACGAACCGTTGTTGGAACGGTCGAACTTCACGAGTTTGTAGGTGTGGTTTTCCTTGCCTTCCTTCACGACGATGGTGGAGGAGTCGATGGATTTGACGACGCCGTCTTTGGTGGCGATGACCGCTAAGCCGGAGTCGCGGGCGACGAGCTGCTCCATACCGGTTCCGACATAAGGAATCGAGGGACGCAGGAGCGGCAGCGCCTGACGCTGCATGTTCGCGCCCATGAGAGCGCGGGTCGCGTCGTCGTGGGCGAGGAAGGGAATGCAGGCCGCGGCGATCGAGATGACTTGCTTCGGCGAAACGTCGACATAGTCGACAAGATCACGGATGACCATGACGTTGTCGTCGTCGTGACGGGTGACGATTTCCTCGTCGAGGAGCTCACTCACCACTTCTTCCGGATCGGCATTGGGGTCGATCGAGGCAAGCTTGATCGGGTCGGCCAATTTGATGTTGGCTTCGGCGATATAGTGGCCACGCTCGTCATCGGCGGAGAGGTAGTCGGTCTTGGTCTGGGAGACATAGGTCTTGCCTTGGATGTGATAGACCAAGCGATACGGGGTCATGATGAAGCCGTACTGGGAGATCTTCGCATAGGTGCAAAGGTTGTTGATCAAGCCGATGTTCTGGCCTTCTGGGGATTCGATCGGGCAGATACGGCCATAGTGCGTATAGTGGACGTCACGGACTTCCATCGAGGCGCGGTCACGGGTAAGACCACCGGGGCCTAACGCGGAGATACGGCGCTTATGGGTAAGTTCGGCAAGGGGGTTGACCTGGTCCATGTACTGCGAGAGTTTGCTTACAGCAAAGAATTCGCGGATGGAGGAGGTTAACGGACGGATGTTGATGAGCGATTGCGGGGTCACGGATTCCATATCGGTGATGGACATCTTCTGCTGGACAGTCTTGCTCATCTTGGTCAAGCCAACGCGGAATTGGCCTTGGAGCAATTCGCCAACGCAGCGGACGCGGCGGTTGCCAAGGTGGTCGATGTCGTCGGTGGAGCCGATGCCATCCATCACGTTGAGGAAGTAGGAGAAGCAAGCGACCATATCGGAGATGGTGATCCGGTTGATCATGCAATTGAGGTCGGTGCCGATGATGTTGACGACGGGTTCGCTGGTCTTGTCGTGGGCATACACCTTGACGATGTTGACGTCGCTGTGGTCGTCGATCTTCTTGTTGACCTTGAGGGTCTTCTTGTGGGCACCCGCTTCGAAGAATTCTTCGTCGCGGAGGGCTTGGACGTCTTCCTTGGAGAGGGTGTGGCCCTTGGGGAAGCGGATCTCGCCATCGGCGGAGATGAGCGGTTCGGCGAGGACACGGCCCGGAAGACGGTTGTAGATACCGAGTTTTTGGAGGTATTTGAAACGTCCGGCGCGGCCGAGGTCGTAACGCTTGTCGTCGAAGAATTTCTGGACGAGGAAGTTGACGATACCTTCGGCGGTGATGGGCTCGCCCGGCTTGAGTTTCTTGAAGATTTCAATGAGGGCGGCTTCGCCGTTGTTGACGCCGTCTTTGGCGAGGGTGTTCTTCATCGCTTCGGTTTCACCGAAGAGGCTGAAGAGGGTCTTCTCGTCATCAAGGCCCAAAGCCTTGAGGAGGATGGTCGCCGCCATCTTGCGGGGCTGGCGATCGACACGGCAATAAAGGCCGTTTTTGGCGTCGGTTTCAAATTGTAACCAGGTGCCGCGGTTGGGGATGATCTCGCCGTTATAGACGTGAACGCCCGACTTATCGACGGATTCTTCGAAATAGGCACCGGGGGAACGGACGATCTGCGAGACGATGACGCGCTCGGCACCATTGATGATGAAGGTGCCCGATTCGGTCATGCGCGGAAGATCACCCATGAAGACTTCGGCTTCCTTGATTTCGCCGGAGTTCTTGAAGCGGAGGCGGAGCGTGACCTTCAATTTGCTGGAATAGTTGAGGTCCGCGGCCTTGCACTCCATCGGGTTGTGCTTTGGTTCTTCCAAACGGCAGGAAACATAGTCGATGAACAAGGTGTTGGAATAGTTGGCGATCGGGAAGCACTCGCGGAGCACTTCGTCGAGGCCCTTTTCCAAGAACCAGGCATAGGACTGCGTTTGGATTTCAACCAAATAAGGAAGGTCGAGACGGCCGGAGATCTTCGAGAAATCGAGACGGCCGTTGACGCCGACGGGATAAGGCTTGCCTTCGGGATCCTTATAGTCGGTGAGGGGAATGAAATTCTCTTCTAATGGCATGTAATACTCCTTATTTTTTCGCGATGAGGATGCGATATCCTTTGGATTGCGCCACGCGGGAGACGCTTGGGAACAAGGTCTCGAGGTAACGTTGGCAGGAGTCGGCCCCCTGCGCTTTTCGGATGACTAGGATCAACGAGCCGCCTTCATTAAGATGGCTCACTGCGCCCGCGTACATCGCGTATGTAACCTTTTTTCCCGCGCGAATAGGCGGGTTGGTCACAATGGTGGAGAAGGATGGGGTGATGTTTGAGTAAACATCGGATTCGAGGATGGTGACGCGGGATGATACGCCCAGTGCCCTAGCGTTTTCCCTGCAGCAATCAAGTGCCCGCAGGTTCACGTCGGCCAAGGTGACGTGGCGCGATTCATCCAGCGCGGCCAAGGTGAGGCCGATTGGCCCTACCCCACAGCCTAGATCGAGGATGCTTGAACCAAGATCGGTCTTGGCGATGGTTTCCAGCAGCAATCTGCTCCCATCGTCGAGGCCATCTTTGCTGAAGACCCCGGCGTCGCTTTTAAGGGTGAATCTCTTCCCGAACAGTTCGTAACTGAAGGAGAGATCCTGGTGGGCCAAGCCCGCCACGTTATCGAAGTATTGAGGCATGGATGGGACCCTCCTTAAATGCGGCAAACCCCGCCCCAGGAAAATCCCAGGGCGGGTTCTGTGGTTAGTTAGGCGAGACTACTTGATCTCGACTTCGGCACCGGCGGCGACGAGCGCTTTCTTGTGCTCTTCGGCCTCGACGGGGGAGATGTGCTCCTTGATCGGGGCGGGGGCGGCGTCGACGAGCTTCTTGGCATCCATCAAGCCAAGGCCGGTGATGGCCTGGACGGCTTTGATGACGGCGACTTTGGAGCCACCGGCGGCTTTGAGGATGAGGGAGACCTCGGTCGGGCCCTTCTCGACGGGTCCTTCCTCTTCCGCGGCGGGGGCGGCGGCGGTCGCGACGGCGGCGGTGACGCCGAATTCGGCCTCGACGGCCTTGACGAGTTCATTGAGCTCGAGGATGCTCATCTCCTTCAAAGAGGCGATGATTTCTTCATTGGTGAGTTTAGCCATGGTTGAATTCTCCTTTCAAATGGGCTGTTAGGCCGGCTGGCCTTTCTCCGCGACGGCCTTGATGGTAGCCGCGAACTTGGTGATGGGTGCGTTGAGGCACGATAGGAACATAGAGATGAGACCGTTCTTGTCCGGAAGCTTGGAAACTTCCTTGATCCCGGCGGCGTCGATGACTTTGCCTTCGACGAGGCCGCCCTTGACCACGAGGGCTTCGTGGGTCCTGGCGAATTTGACGAGGGTCTTGGGGCCTTCGGCGATCTCTTTCGAGAAGACGAAGCCATTGGGACCATTGAGCAAATCACCGAAGGAAGGGAGCTGACCTTCTTCCATCGCACGACGGACCAAGGTGTTCTTGTAAACGACGATGGACGCGCCTTGTTTGGAGAGGGTGCGGCGGAGTTCTTGCATCTCGGCGACGGTGAGTCCTTGGTAGGAGACGACCGTGACGGAACCGGATTCCTTGATCGATTTCTCGATGGCGGCAACCGTTTCCTTCTTGGCAGAGAGAACTTGCTGGTTCATGGTATGTACCTCCTTTCTGTGTATATGTGATGCTTCGATATAACTAGTGAAGTTTTGTGAATTCGTTACCTCAGCAGGGTGGTTTTATTAAGGCACTTGCCCCCGGCTATCTTAGGTATATCAAGCGTTTCACCAAAGGGATTTAGTTCCTTCCGGGGAAGGTGATCGCGATGGACGGGGCCATCGTGGAGTTGACGACCGCTTTGAGGATGTAGGTGCCTTTGACGGTCGAGGGGCGCGATTTGACGATGGTGTCGGTGATCGCGGTGAGGTTTTCGAGCAACTGCTGCTCCGAGAAGGAGACGCGGCCGATGCCCATGGCGAGGTTGCCATCGCGGTCGACACGGTAAGCGATCTTACCTTTCTTGATGTCGGCGACGGCGCCTTTGATATCCATCGTGACGGTGCCGGTCTTGGGGTTTGGCATGAGGCCCTTAGGTCCGAGGACACGGCCCATCTTACCAAGTTCGCCCATCATGTCCGGGGTGGCGACGATGACATCGAAGCCGAACCAGTTTTCACGAGTGATCTTGTCGAGGATCTCCTTGCCGCCGTAGAAGTCGGCGCCGGATTCCTTGGCCTCGTCGAGTTTGGTGTTGGTGACGACGAGGATCTTCTTGGACTTGCCGTTTCCGTGGGGCAACGTGATGGTGCCGCGGATGAGTTGGTCGGCAAGGGTCGGGTTGACGTTGAGGTGGAACGCAACGTCCACCGAAGCGTCGAATTTGGCGGTGGCGGTCTCTTTGATGAGCTTCACCGCTTCTTCGAGGCTATAGAGTTTGGCGGCGTCGATCTTCTTGAGGGACGCTTCGTATTTCTTGGATAACTTTTTCATGAACGTTCCCTCCTATTAGTCGACGATGGCAATGCCCATCTGACGGCAGGTGCCAGCGATGACTTTCTCGGCGGCTTCGATGTCCTCGGTGTTGAGGTCGGGAAGCTTGTACTGGGCGATTTCGCGCAGTTGCGCCTTGGTGATCTTACCGGCGATGGTCTTCTGGTTGCCCGCGCCTTTGTCGATGCCCGCTGCTTTCAAGATGAGCGGAGCGACCGGGGTGGTCTTGATGACGAAGTCGTAGGACTTGTCTTCGTAGGCCGTGATGATGACAGGAACTACTTGGCCACGACGGTCACCGGTCTTCGCGTTGAAGTCGGTGCAGAACTTGGCCATGTTGACGCCGGCGGAAGCCAGCTTCGGTCCGGGGTGGGCATCGCCACCGGGGAGTTCCATTTTGACGACTTTGGTAATTTTCTTTCTCATGGAAATTCCTCCTTTTTATGAATTTTCATGCAGTGGTTTATCGGACCCTCGTCAAGGTCCTCCCACGCATAGCGCTGGAAAATGCGCTCGTGTATAATACGCGTGCCCCAAAACCGTTGTCAACCGAAAATTTAAAAAGTTGTTTGCTACGACGTTCCTTGTCGTGGAATTCGATTTGCGACTGATTGGTTTAATTCGTTTTAGTTTCGATCGTCCAAGTAGGAGCTTTGCTTTTCCATGATGGGGCGTAAAAAACAAAAAGATTTTTATTTTCGCTTATCTTCCCACCGTTTGTTCTAACTTGGTAAAAAACGTGATTGGCGATGATGTCGGCGGCCCTAATCAAAATCTTTTGCTCCGAATGGCAATATTCTAAAACCAGTCCATCCAAGTTAGGGAACAGCGGAGGAAACACAGTGTTTCTCTCATAATTGATAGTCCCATACTTAAACTCATTCAACAGCGACTCTTTCAATTCATAAAGGCCGTCGGTGGCTGTCTGGTGTTCGTCCGCATAGACGTAAATGTTCTTGATATCGCCGGGAGCGAACATTCCATGGCCAATCATGCTTTCGAGGCACCTTTTCAGGCCCATTTTGTATGAGTAATCCTGGAAACGCTGCTTATGCTTCTTGTTTTCAAAAACGTTTTGGTTGACGACCGACTCGTCGATCACGACGCAAAACTTGTAAACGCCGTTGAGGCTTCTATAGGCTTTGCCTTTGTCTTTTGGTGAGAGCAGCGTGGCTTTCAGCTCGACGTTCTTGCCGTAGGACCGATGCGCCCTTATTGTGTCTTCGAAATGCTTATATTTCCTGGTGTAGGCATCCCTCTGGCTCTTTCCAAGGCAGATAACGCCGCCGAAGCAGAAATACTTATTGTGCACATTGTCGAAGACGCCAGATTCGTCTGAATAAACAAAAATATCCATATCTCTACCACCCACAAAAAAAGCCACTTTCGTGGCCACCGTGACCGACGACTTTACAAGTCGCTTAAACGCTAATTCGGTATCACGGCTATACAGCATGGTTTCCCATCTGCAGCATTATCATACAGCGTATTGCCGCAATACTGCAAGCATGTTGAGTTTCTAGGCTTTTTGATATTTTTATGGCTTCGTTCAGACTTCGTTGGGACGCCGTATTCGCAAACGTACAATGTTTTGGAACGAGGGCTCCTCGGGAAAACCACATATAAAAAAGACGAATACCCGTCTTACGCCACTCGGCTAGAAAATAGATCCGAAATCAGGATTAACTACAAAAAATAGAGAACCGAACGGGGCTCTAATTGCCAGCCTTGGATTCTCTGCTTGTAATCTACACAATTCGATAACAACCGTCAAACTCCTCCATGTCGACTTCATTTGCACATGAAGGTCTGTCGTCGGATTTTAGACTCCCTCATTTCCTCGGACGGTCAGACGCTTGGAACGAGTAAATATCGTTTGAGTTCTTCTACTCAACCTTTGGTTGCAGCGCCTCTCTTGTTGGCACTCCCCTATACAAAACAAAAAGCCCTGGAAACCAGGGAAAGAGTCGCCGAATCAAAGAGAAAGATGTTCCAAGCATGCCCCATCTTCGGCGGATTTAAGGAAAACGTCCTCGCCGATGATGACGGCATAACTCTCAAGGCCATCGCGTGGTTTGGCGATGGAACCAGGATTTAGAAACACCATCCCCTGCTCCTGGTAAAGCGTTTTGCAATGCGTATGGCCAAAGGCGACGATATCCCCTTCGCGCATCCCAGCGTAAGGGTGGATATGGGAAGCGTATAGGCGCCGGGAACCAATATATAATTCGCGCTCCTTAGGCAGGCTCACGCCAAGGCGCTCGGCATCATAGGAATAATCGCAGTTTCCCATCACGGCGAGCAACTTGCCACGGATGCTATAAAGATAGTCGACGCAGGCATTCGTATCCCCATCGTAAGCACCGTAAAGAATGTCACCCAAGCATAAGATGACATCGGGCTTTTCCCGAGCCACCGCGGCGCGAAGATACGCTAATCCGCGTAGCGATCCGTGTAAATCCGAGAAGATGAGGTAAGTCATGTCGCCTCCACATTGTATTGCTTCTTAACCCATCGGCGCGAATCTTTTAAACTATTGCCCGATATGAATAAATCCCTGCTCCTTTACGATGATCTGAAAAACGCCTTCGACTACCTTTGCGTCTCTTGGCTTCGTTATCACCCCAACCAGTCCACCGTTGATGACGCGAATGTCCTTTTAGCGGCGAGTAGTTTTCTCTTCGATAACCTCTTCGCCAAAGAAAACTCCGGTGCGGCGATCACCCAAGCCGCGGCGAAAGACCTCGGCGCTTCCTTCCGGGCGAAAGCACTCTCTGAAGCCGCGACCAAAATCCGCCTTGGAATGTCCGCGGAAGACATTGCTAAAGGAGGCACGAATACCCGCGATTACATCAAATGGGTCGCCGAAGAACATCCCGTGATCCTCGATGCGTTAAAGGATCAATACGGCTTGTTGGTCGTGGCTACTTCGGAGGAAATCTGCTCCTTGATTCTTTCCCAAAACCAAGACAACAAGGACATGGTTCCCCTCGAGGTTGCAGAGCTCACCTTACTCAATCTTGCCCAAGCGTTCTTCCTTGTCTACAAGGAATGCTTCGGTATGTCCTTCTTGCGTAACCCCAGCGCCCCCTTCTTCCAAGACGTCGAGGAAGAGATGGAACGCATCAATAAGGAAATCACCGATTAACCGTCATTAAACGGAAGCGAAGGTCACGCTGCCGGTTTTAAGCGTGCCAACTACATGGAACGAAAGGGAAACGATGCTTTGAAACGCGTCCCCGTTTGCCTGCACAACGGTGTTTGCCCAACCATACTCGGTGCTCGCGGCGCCGCGATACTCGTTCGCAACGTTGTTATAAATGTGACGGCTAAATTCAAATCCCTCTAAAGGAGCCCCTAAGAAGGAAAGACGAGCAATAAACATCTTCCCTCCCGTGTAAAGCATAAGTTCTTTGGAATCCTTGGTCTCCGTAAACGAAACGGTGAGGCGCGCAGAGGAAAAATCCGCGAATGAGCACTTCCACGCCTTTAGAGAGTAGTCGCCTTCGACAAATCCATTATGGTTGGTTTTTCTTGAGGTTGAGGCGTTGGATTGGATGGCGATCCCCGTTCCGATTCCAACGGCGATGATGCCCATAATCGCGGCAAAGGTCACCGCGGGTCTTATCAGGGTGGGTTTTACGTCCCCACATTGCTTTAACGAAGTCTCGATTTTCTCCCAGTCAATCCGCTTTTCAACATCTTCAAAGCGAGAACGCAAAAGAAGGGTTTCATCGACGCTTTTAGTAATTCTTTTTTCAATGGTTCGGCAATTCATCTTTCCACTCCCTCCGTAGTTTTTGAATGCTCTTTTTGTATCGGTAATGCACCGCATCTTCCCCCATGTTCAAAGAGAGAGCGATCTCCTTTTCGGTATAGGAAAACCCTGCGTGAAGAACGACGATATCCGCGTCCGGCCGTCCAAGAATTTGGTAAACCCGTTCAAAAAGATCATCGGAGGAGACGAGGCTCGCCAGTTCGATGGCGCGCGGGTCTACGTCTTCCCCCTCGTCAAGAGCGTCGATCCGTGTTTCTTCTCCTCTTCGTTTTGCGGCGATGTTGAGCGCAATGGCAACGACATAATCGCGGAGGCGATCGACTTTAAGAAGCCTTTGTGGGTCTTCGATGAGGCGCACGAAAGCTTCCTGCACATCGTCATCGGTGCCGAAGTCTTTCCCATAACGGTCGATCAAGGCACGGTAAACGATTCGAATATTTTCTTGATAGAACTCCTGGAAATGTTTCTTCAGACCTTCAAGGTCTCCGCGCCTAATCGCCTGGAGCAGCTTCCGCTCGGCATTCATCTTCCAATGATGCGAGCTAGATCACTGTAAGTAAGGGCCGTCGGCGCAGAACCAAACCGCCCTTTTCCGCGATAAAAGCCGCTCCCGCTAAGTAAAAGATCGTCTTGAATGACAATTTCTCCCTCTGGATCAACCAAGCGATCCTCTTGGAACGGGCAAACGAGCCACCAAGGGCTCTTTGATACATTGGGAAACGCATATTGAAACGAGGAAGACACATCGATCAACGGAGAAAAGCCAAAGCGTTCGGAAGAATAAGAATAAGGCCCGATTGCACCAGTCTTGGAAAACTCCCAATCTGGGATATCGATTTGTTCGTAAAAATACGTATTTTCAACGGAATAAGTAACCTCCGCCTGCTCGTAACGGTATTGATATCGATATAGGGATGATGAAAGACGATATAGTGCGCCTGTTCTTTCAAAGGAATACACTGCTTCTTTCTTTGAAAGACTTCCCGTTTCGAAAGTCTTTTCGAATGCTAGTTTCGCCGCGCCACTTCCGTCTAGACCAACAACCGCCCAATAATCGCTCGTTTGGATCTCCGCTTGGTCCGAAAAGGCAGATAATGTGCGAAGTAAAGCACCGTCTTGCAAAGCAAGAGATAAGGTCACATTCGCAGAAAATTCGTTTCCATTCTTCCAAAATGCTTTTTGATCCGAAGCGGAATAGAACCCTGTGAGCGAGCAGACAAGCCCTTGATTTGTTTGACCAAGGAATGAACCTATGTATTCCTGCGTGAACGTCGCCTTTTCTAAGCCATCCGTTTCCACGATTTCGCGCATGCTCATAGAGATTGAGCGCGTGCCGTTTCGGATCAAAAGACTGTTCTTGCTTTGCCTGCGAAAAGGCTGGTTTGTAGGAATGCTTTGACGAAGTGCGGAAAGTACATCCATTGAGGGCTTTATGGCAGGCTCCGCCGAAGAAGATTCGGAAGAGGAAGGTGCGCTACAAGAAGACGTATATAGACCAAATGCGGCGAGCAATACCAAGCGACGTAGATTTAATCCTGTAACAAACATATGCAATGATTGCCTCCAGTAATTAAGAGCCAAAAGCGGAGGCCTTTTCCGCGAAGAAAATGCTATATTCGTTCGCCCTCCCTTGGACGAGGGTAGAGATGAAAGACATAACGACTCGTGTGGTAACGGAACGAGAAATTCCACCACGAATTGTTGGGGTCAAAGGACGTCTGCTTTCGTCGGAAAATCAACGTCCTGTTCCTTTTCTTCGGAAAATACTTGTCGTATGTGTTTATGTCTGGATCGGTAACGCTGCACTGCCATTCAAGGTGTTGTTTCTCGTTACATAAACGCGCTAACTCAGGGATATCGTAAAAATAATACTGGTCCTCATTGATCGTCATCTCGATGGTGCATTCAAAGCCTCGGAGCGCTACCAATTCCTTCATCTCGATGTGGTTTACGCCATCATCAAAGGAATACTCGTCGAGGTAATAATGTTTATCGGTGTATTGAGGACCGCAGGAAGAAACCAAAACCGACCCCAACACCAACAAAGCAAGACTAAACGTTTTCCTTAGGGCTTTGTTCATGCCTCGATATTAGACTCAGGCAAAGAATGCGCAAGAGGACGCCCCATCATTGAAAACCAAAACAATCGTCCTATGCTTGTGATGTGCATTTTTAAGGAGCAATTATGAAAAAAGCCATTAACGTACTCGTCTTGATCAGCAAGATTCTCTCCATCGTCTTAGCCGTCGTTTATTTGATCCTCATGATCGTCAACTTCGCCCAAGCCTCTTCCGCGACCGGAGCCGCGCATAACGTCTTCGTCTCCAACGGCATCGGTTACATCTTCCAGTTGTCCTTCGCCATCGCGGCGATCATCGTGACCTACATTAACGGCCCAAAGATGGACCAAGGAACCGCGAGCAAAGGCGAAGCAATCGTCTCCATCGTCTTCGGCGTGCTTGGCTGTGCCACCTTGGCCGCAGCCGGTATCGTCTATCTCGTCTGGCTGAGCCACGCGGACAAGAATCAAACCAGCAAAGCCCCCGAAGAACAATCCGACTCGGATCAGCAATAGCCAGGATGCCCGTTGCGATCAGTAACGGGTTTTCTTTTTCTCTTCACATGGATGCCATTGACAACCACCCTTTATGCGCCTACGATTGTGAGGCTGAAAGTTGGATATAGCGATGGCAAGGAAAAAGGTTTTTTTAATCTGCGAAGAATGTCTGAGCCGCAACTACCCCATCAGCAAGCGCACGGATGATCCCGTCCGCCGAGAACTGAAGAAGTTCTGCCCCGTCTGCGGCAAACATACGCTGCACCGGGAAAGCAAGTAAGGAGGTACGCATGACCCCAAAAAAATATGCCCAGGAAGTCGTGAAGGAAGGCAAGCGCATCCGCTGGCCTAAGCGCGAAGTCCTCATCCCGACCATCATCGTGGTCGTCGTCATCGCCGGCATCGCCGCCTTGTTCCTCTCTTTGGAGGACTTAGCCGCGGGCCGCATCATCCAAATTCTCAAAGACGCATTCGGAGGTAAATAACAATGCCAACTCAATTAGGTGAAAAGCAGTGGTATATCATCAATACCTACTCACAGCACGAATCCAAAACCGCGGATAATTTAAAGAAGCGTATCCAGTCGATGAACATGCAGGATTTAATCCTCCGCATCCTCGTCGCTGAACAAGAACAACCCGTCCTCAAAGATGGCCTCCCGACCGGAAAGACCAAAATGGTCAACCTCTATCCGGGCTACATCTTCGTCGAAATGATCATGACCCACCAGTCCTGGTACATCGTCCGTAACACTCCGGGCGTCACTGGTATCGCGGGTTCTGGCGGTGGCGGTCAGATGCCTACCCCGGTCAGCCGCGAAGAAATCGAGCCCGTCTTGAAGCGTATGGGTTGGGTCGATGACTCCATGTATGATCGCTACTCCGTCGGCGATCCCGTCCGTGTCATCCACGGCCCGCTTGAGGGAACCGAGGGAAAGATCATCTCCATCGACAAAGAAACCGGCGCCTGCCGCGTCGAAACGGTCTTCTTCGGCCGTTCCACCCCGGTGGATGTCGACTTCTCGGAAATCGAAAAGCTCTAATCGAACCTACTCCTCGATCGTATCTAGTCCTAGAAAACGGTCGAGGATTTTTTCTTGCTCGGCGAAAGCCTCCGGATCCTTACGGTAAATGTTCGACAAGGTCTTAGCCATCCACACGCGGTATTTACGGAGCATATATCGGATCTGTCCCTTCTTGAGACAATGACGTGCCGCGATTTCCCCAAAGGTGTACCCCTGCCGGTAATCGCGAATGAGTTCCAGGGTCAAAGGGGAAATCGTTTTCGGTAGCCTTCCCATGTTGCTAAGCGTCTCGGCATATTCGAAAAACGCCGCGGGATCGTCGAGGATATCCCCGCTTTGGATCAAGTCGGAAAGAACGTAGGTGCCTTGGCTTTGGGAGTTTTCCAGCACATAGGCGTCGAGCGATATGCGGAGTGGAACGTCCGCCGACTCTTTCATCTCGCGAAGCAGTTCATGGCGGTAGATGTGGTTGAAAAAGGTGATGAATTTCACGCGGTGGATGAACTCGAATTTGTCCATCGCCTTCACATAGGTGCGGAAGAACACCTCGTTGATGGTCCATCCATCCAAACAGGTAAAGGCTTCGGGGCAAGACCTCCGGCAACAGTAATGGCGCATGCCGAAAAAGCGTTCGATCAGCATCGTCCCCGCCGTAGGGCTCCCCATACGATGGAGCAACAAAAGTTCCTCATCGCTGAGTTGTTTAAAAGAATTCATGGGATATCGGTTTACTTACGGGCCAACGCGATGTAGGAGAGCAGCACCCCCGTCGCAACGGAGGCGTTAAGTGAATTGACGTGCCCCACCATGGGGATTTTGACGATGAAGTCGCTGCGCTGCAAAACTAAGCGCGAGATTCCGAAGCCTTCGCTACCTACGACTAAGGCAATGGGGCCATGATAGTCGACTTCGTCATATGTGAGTTTGGCGGAACCGTCGGAAGAGACGATCCAATACCCGCTGTCCTTGAGTTCGGAGATGGCTTGTGACAGGTTGCTCACGCTGCAAACGGGAACATAAGCCACCGCGCCGGTGGAGACTTTCGCAACAGTGGAGTTCAAGCTCACCCCACCCGCGTTTTTCACCACGACGCCATCGACGCCAAACGCGTCGCACGAACGAAGGATCGCCCCGAGATTCACGGGGTCTTCAATGCCATCGAGAATAAGCACCAACGGGTTTGTCTTGGCCTTACCTTTGCTGATCACTTCGCGTAAAGAGACAAGCTCGGGGGCCCGGGAAAGGCATACGAAACCTTGGTGGCGCGTATTGCCTGCAAGGCGGTCCAATTCCTTGTCGGAAGAAAACGAAACGGAAACATTCTTCTCGCTGGCTTCCAAAGTCAGTGCATCGTGAGCAAAACGCTCGCGAGTGTACAAGTGCTTGGCCGAACCGGAATGAAGGCATTCGCGAACGGCGTTCCTACCATAAACATAATAATCAGCCATAGGTTTATTTCAAATACCTTTCATTAATTCTGTTTTTCTATGCAAATTCGCCTTATTTTTCACGCAAAAGTCGATTAATTTCGATTTTATCCGCGTTTTAGAAGATTCCTTTTTCGATCAGTTTTTGACGGAGCTCATCCGATAAAGCGAAGTTCTTATCCGCTTTCGCCTGATTATAAGAGGCATAAAGCTGCTTGCCTTCCTCGTCTAAAAGGACGGGGTTAATGCGAAGGCCTAAGGTGGCTAAATAGTCACGGATGCGGCCATAGCTTAAGCAGAGCGCGTTGAAATCGATCTCCCGTACGCGGAGGAGTTGGTTCAGATTCTTCACCTCGGCATAAAGCTCGCTGATGGCGTTGGGCGTATTGAGGTCATCGCACATTGCATCGAAGAACGCCTTCTCTTCATCGCCTTTGCATTCCAACGGATTGATACCGTTTAGTTGCATTTTAATCTCCGCTGCTTTTAGGGCCATCGAGATCTTTTCAATGTTGCGCTTGGCTTCGGAAATGGTTTCTTCCGTGAATGTTAACGGGGCGCGGTAATGGGTGTTCAAAACCATTAAGCGGAAAGGCATGCCACCGAATTTCTCCACCACGTCTTTTGCTAAAACGACGTTGCCCAAGGACTTGGACATCTTCTCGTTATCGATGTTGATGAATCCGTTATGGATCCAATAGTTGGCCAGGTGGTTATGGTTATGCGCTTTGGATTGGGCGATTTCGTTTTCATGATGCGGGAACTTCAAATCGAAGCCGCCACCATGAATATCGATCAAGCCGCCTTGGTCTTTGAAGATGGAGTTGATCATGACGCAGCATTCGGTATGCCAGCCAGGGCGCCCTTCGCTCCAAGGCGTTTTCCATTTCACGCCCTCTTCGGTTTTCTTCCATAAAGCAAAGTCGAGGGGTGATTCTTTGATGCCACTCACTTCAATGCGCGCACCGGCGTTTAATGCTTCGGGCGTGTTGCCGGAAAGCTCGCCATAGTCCTCCACCGCTTCTACGCGGAAATAGACATCGCCATTAGGCGCTGCATAAGCCGTTCCGTTATCGACGAGATCGCCGATATAGGAAATCATTTCCTGCATATAGACGGTTGGCTTTGGGGTGATATCCGGTTGTAAGGAACCCACTTCTTCCACTAAGCCACTGAACGACTTGATGACCGATTCGGTTAATTCCTTTTCGGTGATCCCAAGTTCCTTAGCCCGATTGATGATCTTGTCATCGACGTCGGTATAGTTGGAAACAAAGGTCACTTTGTAACCAAGTCGCATAAACAGTCTCCGCCACGCATCGAAGACGATGACGGGACGGAAGTTGCCGATATGGGGGTCGTTATAAACAGTAGGGCCGCAAACGTAGAAAGAGACTTCGCCTTCCTTTAACGGGACGAAGGTTTCGAGTTTGTTTCCAAGGGAGTTAAAGAGCTTGATTTCACGCATGTGCAAATATTAGCACATACGAGCGAGCGCGTGAGGATGGAAGCAAAAGCCCCACATTTCTGTGAGGCTAGTCGCTTAGTTGTCCTGCTTAGGCGCCAACCCAGTTCGAACCGTTGTAGCTATAGGTCCCTGAGATACAGTTAATATCAGAGGTTTTGTTATATACGCGCCCTGCCTTATCGCCCTTTTCGCTCCAGTTTGGCGTCGTTGTTCCGCTGCAGCAGCGAGCAAGCAAGAACCCATTTAATTCTTTCCCCGTCGTGAAGCTCATGGTCGTCGGTTTCGCGCCAGGTCCATAGGTGACAGGTAGCCAGGCGCCAGAGCCAGCATCGCCACCCCAGGCCCACGCGAACACAACGCACCCGTCGTTGGTAATCCAATCAGGAATATCCGTGATCGTATAGGTAACGGTCGTAGGAATCGGCTCTTCTCCACCGCCGCTTGTCTGCACGATGTAGATGACGCCCACACTGTTGAGATAGAAGTTATAGGTACCGTCTTCCTTGATGAGGACATTTTTCGTCCCGCTTTCGCTCTCCGCAAAGGTATAGGTTTCACCAAGCTTGTCATACCAATCGGATTTCGTCCCGTCGGTGCCGACGATCTTTACCTTAGCGCCTTCCTTCATTTCGATGCCTTCAAGTTCGGCAAGGTTATTCGAGGTTTTAGTCATGGCGGCTCCGCTTTCGATCGTCCAGGATTCCTCTTCGGGCAGCCCGGTGAACGTGCTGTTACCGACGATATAGAAGTCTCTGGTTTGAGCTTCGGGGACTAATACGCACACGCCATTCGTGAAATGGATGTTGGACGTACCACCGGAAACGTTGAATAAACCACCGGAAACAAGATCCTTATACATACCATCGGCCAGTTTTTGCTGACTATTGTCCCAGAAGGAGACGTTCGTATCCGCGCCGCTATTGGTGATGTCGACGATCATCGCACCACTGCCACGATAATTGATGAAACATCCGTTGTTTTTGTGGAGATATTCGCCCGTTCCAAGATAGGTGTTGTGGAACTTGTTCGCCGCCGAGACAACATCGCCGCAATAAAGCGTCTCGCCAACTTCGCGAAGTTTTGAAGTGCCTAAGGGGCGCGCTAAATACATGGAGGTGACGACGCTGCGAGAGGCTTGGATCGCATACGCCTTTGCCATGTCATCTGAGCCAAAACTCGTCCCTTTAAACGTGTCGTGGGACTCGTTCCAAATCACCGTGTAATTCGGATCTCCAAGGCCATAGTATTTCCCGTTGATCTGGTCGATGTTCTTACCCGCGACGCCTTGGCGGATATCATAGCTTTGCGTACCGTCAGTGACACACATATAGGGGGCGTACCACCAAGTATCGCGGTTATCGCCCGCGCCGAGCACTTCACCATAGGCATAGGGTTCGACTTTGCCTTCTTTCGCGGCATAGCGGCGGACGCCATTCATAACCGAAGGCCAGAAGTCCGAAGCATATTGGCCATCAAATGGGGTTTCAATGTGCTTTGCAGCGTCGAAGCGGAATCCTTTAACGCCACAATCGACATATTCTTTTAACAAGGATAAGACACGGTTTTGAACAATGGGGCTTTCGGTCTTGATGTCGGGGTAATTACCAAGGCAACCGCGGATCGTACCTTCTTGGGAATCGTTAACCGTACTGCCGTTTTCGTGTACCTCGCCATTATAGGTATGGTAAAGATTCGCGGAAGCAATGCCGCTTTCGTAACCCCACGTATTGCCGCTGAAGGAGGTTCTCGTTCCGTCGAGATGATTTACGACCGTGTCCATAACAATATCGACACCTTTCGTCGCAGCGAGGGCGCAAAGTTCTTTGAGTTCGTTCTTCGTCCCTAGAATGTTCTCGCTTGTGGATGTGGCGATCGTGAAGCTTTCCGGACGATAGAAACTCGACCATTCATTATCCTGATACCAGACTTTGGTGGTGCTGATGTCCTTATGGACTTGAAGCGGCGAAACTTGCACGGCCGTAAAGCCGGCTTTGGCAATCGAATCGATGTTGTTTTTGATGTTGGCGATGCTCCAGTTCCACGCCTGCAATAACGTTTTGCCGATGATGCTCGTGTCTTGATGGACGCCGTTATAGCCTTCTAACCACACATCATAGGAATTCTCGGTGAGAAGTTTTAAATACATATGTGCGGATTTCGCACTTTGCCTTACGACGAGGGTATTGGGATTATTCAAGTGTTCGGCGTTATTCCCGTCATATTGGGCGATAGGATAAATCGCGGTGTCGTTCTTTTTGAAGGTCAACACATCTCCGCGATATACGTCGAGGGTGACTACGAATTGCTTAACGTCCCCGTTATATCCCGCGTCACTCCAAATGACATCGGCTTTTTCGCCGTTGATATAAACCGAGTAAGGAATGGTCGATTCGTCGTAATTGACGCAATCATAATTCACGTTGATGGAGGAGATGGTCGTGTCGGCCAAAGCTTCGATTTTGAAATACCCCGGCCCGATGGCGCTGAGATCGTATTCCGTGGCGTGGACGTAATCGAGCCAATTTACTCCATCGCGCCCATACCAAATGCGAATGTCACCCGAAGCAAGGGTCACCGAAACTTCACTGATGCCATTGATCTTGGTCGTGTTGTAAATCGTTCCACCACTGCTTAAGAAACCAACGCCGGTGGACTCACTAAGACCAGTAGTCGCGAAATGGATGGGATAGCCGCTTTTGGTTTGAGCGGACGTTAATCCCGAATAAGAATCCATGCTCAAGGCATAGGTCGTGGTCTCCGAAACGACTTTCGTGCTTGGCTTCCCGCGCGTCAAAATGAAAACGGCACCCGTGGAAATAACCGAAAGCGATAAGGCAACGGAGAGAAAAATGTTGCGTGGTTTCATTTATGGTTCCTCGCAAATATTTTAGCGCTCGCAAACGTGCGTGCAAGGAACTACAGGCGACTCGTGCCAAGACTTATAGGCTGGAACATCAGGAACAACGACGCCCGTTATGCTTCTGGATCATTCGCAACGGCAATCATGAAATCGGTTATTTGATCTTTCAGCGCAAGCCTTAGCAGACGGTATCTTCTGCCCACGAATGTTCCGTTATTCGAAGCAGGATCTTTTCGAGATTGTCGAAATCTCTTTCGTGCAAGATACATGTAGATGCGGGATGCGTCGCGCAGCCAATCCACTTCCGTATACTTGCACGGCAAGAAAGAGTGAAACGAATCAAACCCGTGACGCAAATGGGAGTAGTCATCTTCCGCGTCCTTTCGCTTTCCTTTGGCGATGATTTGTCTACACGTCTCCAGCGTATCGTCCATTACGGCAAACAGTTGATGTGGAAGCCCTCGCGAAAGGCTCTGCTGTTTGACGAGTTTTTCGTACGTTTTAAAAGCCGTTTCTAAATCAATTCCTGGATATTCTAAAAGCCGGGCAACGTCGTACATTTGTTTGATTGTTTCTACGTCCTTGCCGTCTTGAAATAGCACGCCGACCGTATGCGGCGCAAAAGCGCACAACTTATCTCCGAGCAAATCCGATGCGGATGGCGTTGAAACTTGCTTGGGAGGCTCTCGAAACAGCAACCAAGGGAACGTGATAGCGCGTCTTTCAATCCGATGGTATGGATTGGACGAAAAAACAACATCAAGAAGCACATAGCAGCTAGAATTCTCTGGCCGAACGGACGAATGATAGAAACATTTGAAGTGTCGTTTTCGAATCGGGGACGGTTTTCTCACGTCTTCTTCAACTCGGTAAAACACATCATCCTTGAAGGAAAGAACAATGTTTGGCGTCTTTTTCTCAAGCGCCGGGTCCACAAGCAAATCAATGTCCACGCTGAATCTTTTCGTTTGTTGAAAGAGCAGCATTACAGAGGTTCCGCCTTTGAAAATGTAGTGTCCATCAAGATGGCTTTTTGTTATTTTTTCGAGTAGATAGAACGCGTAAATGGTTCTCTCCACAATCATTTGGCCCCCAAAATGAGGTATGTCAGAAATGGATTCAATCCATTCTTTTGAAAAGCTTTTGCGGTCGATCATAGTATTTCTCCTTGAGCCCGCATTTCTCAAAAAGATTCATCAGTTTTTCTTCTTTATTACGGTCTTTGGCGTATCGAAACAGCGTCGAAATGTTGCATGTATAGGAATTCAAAGCATTAACAATAGCCTGCTCCTGAAGATGTTCGTCGCCTCCAAAGTCGCCCGATAGCGCGTCAATGAGCAGCTTTTCCATCGTAGGGTGGCACAAAAGTGCGCACTCTTTTTGCGAAGAAAGCTTTTTTCCGCGACGGTCTAGCGGCGTACGCCAATGAAGTCCGGAAAGAAAAACCGTTTTGTCGTTGAAGTAGGTTCTCATCCCTTTACGAAGGACAAGAGGCAGGTAGCCTTGCTTTGAGAGCAATGCGGCGAGTTCATCATGAACGATTCGCGGGGCATAAACAATAGTTCGGGGCGAAAAAGATTGTAATGTCGTAAACCTATTCAGTTCAAAGCCGCTTACTGGGCAAACGCAAACAGGGAAAGGCAGCGTGGATAGGATGTCTTCCAAACGCTCCTGAATGGCTTGATAGGAATATTTTCTACGCCCGCCCATGGAGACGAACATGCCATTCATTTGTTCGAAACATTGTTCCATATCAATAAGTTTTTTGATGGCGAAACGTACATACGGAGGTTCGCAATAATCGTTCTGAACCAAAAAAGCAGCCAAATCCGATTTGGTAACCTGTCCTTTTGCCCGAATCCATTCTCCTGTTTCAATGCACCGCTTTTTATTCATATAGAAAGTATATCATTTATCAAAATTTCGTGCTTTTTTGATATTTGAATACTTTTCTGCGGAATAAAACCGCGTTTACCTACTTTGTTGAACTATTAATCGATAAAGAACGACAGCAAGTCTTCGGGTTTGTTCACGACGTAATCCGCCGTAGGAATCGTGCGAGGATAATCCGTCTCATATCCCCAAGTGCAAAGCATCGCGGGAAGCTTCGCGTTATGCGCCGTTGCCACATCGACATGGGAATCGCCGATGTAGATGCATTCTTTTGGATCGAATCCGCAACGTTTCATGCAATCGAATACGCTGGAAGGATCGGGTTTACGTACATGGGCCCCACTTTCACCGATGATGCAAGAAAAGAAACCTTCGCCATAATTCAAATCCAACACCGTATGGGCTAAGGCGTCCGGTTTATTCGTGACGCAGCAAAGGTCGTAGCCGCGCTTTTTTAGTTCAATCAGAACTTCCTTAAGCTTTGGAAAAGGCGCCGCATGCTCGGTTTGATGGTCGCGGTATAGTTCCATGTATTGGGGCTTTAAAAGGGCAAAGCATTCTGGGTCTGATCCTTTTTCCTTTAGTGCCCTACGAACGCATTCATCGGCCCCATCTCCAATAAGATAACGGGTGGAATCGCGATCATAGCGATAAGGAAAACCGACCCGTTCCAACGCGGTATTCATCGCGTAGACGATGTCGGTGATCGTATCCAAAAGCGTCCCGTCGAGGTCAAAGATCAAATGACGAAACGGACGGCCCATGTATATTACTTTTCCGTATCTTTCTTCGTAGCCTTTTTCTTTTTGGCAGGCTTTTCTTCCTCGGTGGGTTCTGTCGCGGGAGCTTCTTCCGTAGGCTCTTCTACGGGCTTTTCTTCTTCAGACTGTTCTTCAGGCTGCTCTTCCGGAGTTTCTTCGACTGGAGATTCTTCCGCTGGAACTTCCTCTGCCGGGGCTTCTTCTTTGGCGGGTTCTTCTTCCGCGGGGGCTTCTTCGTTCGCCTTCTTTGCAGGGAAAACACCAACTAAATCCTCGTCTTTAATCACAAGGACCAAATAGGCGAATAAGACCGCGATGGTCACGAAGAAGGTGGAAAGGTTGCCCATGAAGAAATACCACGGCGCCGCATTGATGCCATTTTGGATCAGCTGGGTCAACGAGAACATGATCATGAACAAGCCATAGACAAGCAAGGCAACGATGCCCACGAGGCGGAAAATGCGCTCCTTGGCGTGATTGGGAAGCAATTGCTCAAGCATAAAGGCGACGATGACGACCGCCGTGGCGATCATGGCGATGAAATGGAACGCGCCCGCGGCGGTGCTTGGGTCTTCCCAGGCGCTTTCGATGACCATGCTCAATAAAACATAGGCAAGGAGCAAGGCACCAAAGGTACGGGCGGCTTGCTCGCGCTTAGTAAGCATCGCGATGAGCAATCCCCCTAGGACCACCGCTAAAGCGAGGAAGCCAAAGATGCCTCCCACCGTTAAGCCCGCTTGACCATTGTCGGCACTGATGCCGACGCGGTAAAGAAGATCGAATAATAAGTAGGCCGAGATGCATCCAATGAGGATCCAATGGGCCGGTTTACGAATGGCGGATAAAAACTTTTGCATCGTTCAACTCCTGTTTGTCAAACATTCTACACGCTCGCGCGTAGAAAAGAATCATTAAGGAATGGAAAAAGGCTGCCTCTAAGAGCAGAGACAGCCTTGATGGAAGTTTATTCCTCGTCGAAGCGGAAGCCCGGACGATCTTTGACGTAGCTGGTGTGGAGCAGCTCTTCGGAAAGCTCGCTGCAGGGTTCGCCAAGGAAGTCCTTGTAAAGCTTGATGATGTCGGGGTTGTTGTGCGATTGACGAAGCGGGAGTTCGCGGTCGATATCGTAGAGGAGATTGGCCCTCTTCTGACGATAGGTCTCGAGGATATCGGGGTCTTCGTTGATCTGCATGGATGGTTTGACGAAGGGTTGTCCGCCACCGTTAATGCAGCCACCGGGGCAGCACATGATCTCGATGAAGGTGTAGTCCGATTTGCCGGCACGGATTTGGTCGAGCAACGGTTTGGCGTTCTTCATGCCCGAGGTGACGGCCACTTTGACCTTCGTGCCTTGGATGTCGATCTCGGCTTCCTTGACCGCTTCAAGGCCACGGACTTCGTGGAACTCGATGGGTCCATATTCCTTACCGGTTAAGGCGTGGTAGGCGGTACGAAGCGCGGCTTCCATAACGCCACCGGTGACACCGAAGATGGCACCCGCACCCGTATATTGGCCAAGGAGGTCTTGGTCGAATTCCTCTTCGGGGAGGGAATCCCAGAGGATACCGGCACGCTTGATCATGACGGCGAGCTCACGGGTGGTGAGGACCGCGTCGACGTCCGGGAGACCATTGACGGCCGCGTTTTGCTTACGGTCGGCCTCATATTTCTTCGCGGTGCAAGGCATGATGGAGACGACGAAGATGTCTTCGGGCTTCAAGCCATGGGCTTTGGCCATGTAGGACTTGATGATCGCGCCTTCCATCTCATGCGGCGATTTGCAGGTGGAGACGTTGGGGATGAGGTCGCTATAGAAGAACTCCATGAAGTTGATCCAGCCCGGCGAGCAGGAAGTGATCTGCGGGAGGACGCCCTTACCCTTAATACGGTGGAGCAACTCGGTGGCCTCTTCCATGATGGTGAGGTCGGCGCCGAAGTTGGTGTCATAGACGCGGTAGAAGCCAAGGCGATGGAGCGCGGCGACCATTCTGCCGGTGCCGTTTTGTTCGCCGATCTTATGGCCGAATTCCTCGGCGATGGCGGTACGGACGGCCGGAGCGGTCTGGACGACGACGTATTTGCCTTCGGCCATGGCCTTGTCGACGAGGTCGATCTCGCGATGTTCGGCTAAGGCACCCGTGGGGCAGACATTGATGCACTGACCGCACTGGAGGCATGGAACGTTAGCAAACGAGGCGTTCTGAGCGGGACCGACGATGGTGTTGAATCCACGCTTTTCGAATCCGAGGATGCCGATGCCTTGGGCCTCTTTGCAGCGCTCGATGCAGCGTCCGCAGAGGATGCACTTGGAGGTGTCGCGGATGATGCCCGGGGCGCATTCGTCATAGGTGGTCGCGGTTTTCTCGCCCTGGAAGGCGTTATCGCGGGCGCCGGTGACGCTAGCGACATGGAGAAGTTCGCATTGGCCATTCTTCACGCAGGTCTGGCAGTCCTTGGAGTGGTTGGAGAGGAGAAGTTCGACCGAGGCACGGCGCGCCTTGACCGCCATCGGGGAGGAGATTTTGATCTCGAATCCCTTCTCGGCGGGGATGTCGGCGACGGGGTAGACGCAGGAAGCGAAGAGCTTACCGCCACGCGCGGTCGCGATTTCCACTAAGCAGACACGGCAGGAAGCAAGGGAGTTCTTGCCATGGTTCCAATAGCAGAGGGTAGGAATGTTGTAGCCAACTAGCCTCGCCGCTTCAAGGACGGTGAGGTTCTTGGGGACGGAGTAGATCTTTCCTTCGATCTTGATGTTGATCATTTCGACGTTTTCCATTGTTCCACTCCTTATTCCTTAGAGATGGCACCGAAGCGGCAGCCAGCTAAGCAGGAGCCGCACTTGATGCACTTGGTCTGATCGATTTCGTGGGCGAATTTACCCGGGATGACTTTGCCCGGAACCATCGGCTTGGCCGCGATATCGGTGATATGGATGCAGCCCACGGGGCAGTTACGCGAGCAGAGGGTGCAACCCACGCACTTGTCTTTGTGGATGACATAGGACATGAGGTTTTTGCAAACGTGCGCAGGGCACTTCTTGTCCACGACGTGCGCTTTGTATTCCTCGGGGAAGTTGTTCATCGTGGAGAGAATCGGGTTCGCCGCGGTCTGGCCAAGGGCGCAGAGGGAGCCGTTTTTGATGACGGTGGCGAGTTCCTTCATATCCTCCAGGGTCTGTTCGGTACCCTTGCCCTGGGTGACGTCGGTGAGCATCTCATAGAGGCGCTTGGTGCCGATACGGCAGGGCGAGCACTTACCGCAGGATTCGTCGCAGATGAACGACATATAGAAGTGGGCGACGTCGACGGCGCAGTTATCTTCGTCCATGACGATCGCGCCGCCGGAGCCCATCATCGAGCCACGGGCCACGAGGGTATCGTAGTCGATTGGGGTATCGAGGTCTTTTTCGGTCAAGCATCCGCCGGAAGGACCGCCGGTCTGAATGGCTTTGAATTTCTTGTTGCCCGGGATGCCACCGCCGATGTCATAGATGAGTTCGCGGAGGGTGGTGCCCATCGGGACTTCGACGAGGCCGACGTTGTTGATCTTGCCGCCAAGGGCGAATACCTTGGTGCCCTTGGATCCTTCGGTGCCGATCGCGGCGAATTTGGCCGCGCCTTCGCGGAGGATGAAGGGGATTTGGGCGAGCGTTTCGACGTTATTGACGCAGGTCGGCTTGCCCCAGAGGCCTTTGATGGCCGGGAAGGGAGGACGGGGACGCGGCATGCCACGCTGGCCCTCGATGGAGTTTAACAAGGCGGTTTCCTCACCGCAGACGAACGCGCCGGCACCCAAACGGATGTGGGCACGGAACGAGAAGTCGGTACCAAGGATGTTGTCGCCGAGCAATCCGACTTTTTCCATGTCTTCGATGGCGCGCTGCAAACGCGAGACGGCGATCGGGTATTCGGCACGGACGTAGAAGTAGCCTTCGCTGGCGCCAAAGGCATAGCCGGCGATCATCATGCCTTCGATGACGTCGAAGGGGTTGCCCTCGAGGATCGAACGGTCCATGAACGCGCCGGGGTCGCCCTCGTCGCCGTTGCAGACGACGTATTTCTGGTCGGCCTTGATGTTGGCCGCGAATTGCCATTTACGGCCGGTGGGGAATCCACCGCCGCCACGGCCACGGATACCCGAGGCCAAGACTTCGTCGATGACTTCTTGCGGGGTCATCGTGGTGAGGGCGCGCTTCAAGCCTTTGAAGCCATCATAACCGAGGGATTCTTCGAGAAGGTCCGGGTTGATGAGCGAGCAGCCATGAAGGGCGATGCGGATTTGTTTTTTGTAGAAGTTGATGTCGTCCTGACGCTGAACCTTTTCTTTGGTGGTCGGGTCGACATAGAGGAGGTTTTCGCAGATTTGTCCGCCGATGAGGTCTTTCTCAACGATGTCTTTGACGTCGGAGACCTTCACCGCGCGGTAGAGGGTATCTTCGGGGAAGATTTTGACGAAGGGGCCCTGGGAGCAGAAGCCGAAGCAACCGACGTGGTTGAGGGATACTTTCTCTTCCAAGCCATGCTCCTTGATGAGCTTGCGGAGCTCTTCTTCGATATCGACGGAATTGTTGGCGATGCAGCCCGTACCGCCGCAGACGACGACCGCGCGCTTGCCGCCTTCGCCTTTGAGCTTGGCGTGCAATACCGCGGTACATTCGTCGATGTGCTTTTCAAGACACGAAACAGAGGTGATTTTCTCCATGATGATTAGGCCTCCAATTGACGATATTCTTCGATGATCTTACCGACTTGGTCCGGGGTGACCTTCGGATAGACCTTGCCGTTGATGGACATCGCCGGGGCAAGGGCGCAGGCGCCGATGCAGCGGATGGCTTCGATGGTGAAGAGTCCATCTTTGGTCGTCTCGCCCGGCTGGATGTTGAGCAAGGACGAGAATTTGTCGACGACCTGTTGGGAATTCTTGACGTAGCAAGCGGTGCCCAAGCAGATGCCGAGGACGTATTTTCCTTTCGGTTTGAGGGAGAAGAAGGAATAGAACGTGACTACTCCATAGATCTCGGCGACGGGGATGCCCGTCTTTTCAGAGATGATCTCTTGGACTTCCAGGGGAATGTATCCGTATTTCTTCTGGACAGCGGAAAGGATCATCATCAACGGTGAGGGTTCTTTTGCGTATTGGTCGCAAATGTCTTTGACACCCTGCACCACTTCCGGCTTGATTGCCATAGGTAAACCTCCATGTCACATTGTGACGTTTGGAATATTTTACGTACGTATGCGAAAGGTACGCAATGACTTTTAACAAGTTAAAAGAAGTTAACTTTTATTAACTTTTGGATTAGAAGAGCTTCGAAGGTTCAAGTATGCCGACGCAGACACCGCGGTATGTGAAAGTAACTGCATCTATGCTGTACCAATAGTCCCCATATTGAGACAAGATGCCACTCGCATTCACGCATCGCACGGATCGGTTAGTCGAACCATTACGCGTCCAATGGGAGCCGCAATGTTACGGATACTTCGGCGGTGCCTAACTGGCGATGGTAACAATGGAGTAGCGTTCAAGGCACGAATAACCAATGAAACGACTTTCAAAAAACGAAAGGTAATCTTATACTAAAGACGTCCTTACTAAAGACGTCCTTACTAACATTTGGAGGTATCTTATGTTTTACGGAAGAACCGAGGAACTAAGCATCCTGGAAAAACGCTTCGACAGCGACCGATTTGAATTCGGCTTTGTTTATGGACAACGGAGAATCGGGAAAACAACCTTAATCGACGCTTTTGGAAAGTCCCATAAAACGTTGATGTTTTTCGCATCGGACAGCGATGACGCATCCATCCGAATGGATTTTTCCAACCAGCTTTTCGATTACTTGGGTTTGTCAGGCTTTAGTGCGTTTACAAGTTGGGACGCTTTCTTTTTGGCGATCAAAAGCCATTTCGGAAACGAGAAGATGATGATCGTCTTCGATGAGTACCCCAACATCCTGGTCGGTCACGATGGAAAAAGAAAGAAGACCGATTTCGACGAAAAACTGCAAAACGCCATCGACCATGTGTTCAAGGATACCGCGCTATGCATACTCATCATGGGAAGCAACGTCTCATTCATGCAGCACATCATTCAAGATACCAAAGGGCCTCTATATAAGCGCCACACGTTTTCGCTCTTCATCAGCAAACTCAAGTGGGACGATGCGCTATGCTTCGTCGAAGGCATGTCGCTCGACGATAAGGTGCGCCTGCTCTCCCTAATTGACACCTACCCCTACTATTTATCCCAAATCGATCCGAAAAAATCTTTCGACGAGAACCTCGACGCGTTTTTCTTCGACCGCGATTCGCTCATCAGCGTCAATCCTGCCTTTATCTTTTCCTCTAATCTAGGGATCTCGGGGTTCTACGTCGGCATCTTGAGATGCCTTTCCCAAGGCTTGAATACCGTAAAGGAGATCGCCTCGGCGCTAGGGGCAGAAACTGGAAAAGTTTCCATTTATTTGGATGAACTACTCAAAGCGGAAATCGTCAGCAAAGCCTTTTACTTCAATTCCAAAAGAAACACCTATTATGAAATCAATGACCGTATGGTCTCGTTCTTCTTTCGCTTCGTCCATTCTTACGTGGACCATATCCGCCTGGGCAATGGCAAGCAGATCAAAGCACGCGAGAAAGAAGCGATGGACACCTTCATGCACCACGCCTACGAAAAGCTTTGCATTAGTTATCTGAATAATCTGAACCAGCAAGGGAAACTGTCGCGTTTCTACTTGGGCTTCTCGAATTTCAAAGCGGACAATACCTCCTTAGGGCGCAGCGTCGAAGTCGATATCGTCGCCGCGGAAGGAGACTCTCTGCTTTTAGGCGAGTGCAAATATAGCGTCCGCAAAAAAGGCATGAAAGATTATCGGGATCTCAAAGAAGACTCGATGGTCATCCCATTAAGCGGGTATCCGAATAAAGAGTTTTATCTTTTCTCTCACCAGGGTTTCAGCGAGGATTTGCTGTCCACGCCCGAAACGAAGCTGCATCTAATTACCTCTCGCACGATGATGGGGGAGAAGGATTAAAACTTCATCATTTGCCATTTAAAGAAGCGAGATAATGCCAAATCGGCCAAAACGATTCCCCTTGTTTGTTGTCGCGACGGACTACGATCCCACCGGCGACGCTGCCATCGATTCCCATTGGGGAGTCGTTGAATTTACACGGCGAGGAAGGCGCAATGCTTCCGTCTTTTGGAAACAGGTCCCCTTCACCGAAAAGGTCGCCAAGAGCAAAGGCGGAAGCGCCATAGAATTCACCTGTGCCTAGCAGTATGCTGACCCCTGCTTCTGCGATCGTTGGTATGGGATCTTCTTGAGGAACAAGCTGTGGCAAGGACTGAGCCTCATAGCCAAAGGTTTCATCCGTGACGGCGCAGGCGTAATAACGATGGCCACCGCTTTCGCTTTCCGCGTAGGTATAAACGCGTTGGGCTTTCAGGTGATAAGCGCCTTCAATTAGGCCAAAGACGCTGACCGTCTGCATGCCTGCACTAAGAAAATCCAAACGGAAGACCATATCCCCTTCCTGAGAGCCAACCCCAAAGGTCATCGGTGCATTGGGCGCATCGTATTGGGCAAGGCCATTCTGCTCAAGATAGGATACCTGGCCCGCATATCCGAACACACCCAGGTAAAATGGCATCTCGACGGAGAATTGCTTTCGTTCCGTCGGCGTCACGAGTTCCCCTAAAAAATCCGTCGGTGAATAAGTAAAGGTGCTGTGGAATTCCTTTTGCTTCCCCATGCCCGAAATATGGGCATCGAATTGATGGGATAGAAGGTTCTGTTTCTCATCGCGGAGAATCAACGATTCGCTTTTGAAGATGAATCCGTGTCCCACGTCATCATAGACATGGCATTCGGTACGAAGCTTTTTCTCTGTCGCTTTACGTTCTGCGTCGAACGATTGGATCGAGGAGGCGGCCTTGGCAGAATATTCAAAACTCGGTTTGATTAGCGCATTGGGCTTTTCCTCTTCCTTGATACCAAAAACGGGTCCACTAGAGCCACAGGAACAAAGAAGCGTCGTTACAAGCGCAGGAATCGTTTTATATAGGGCTTTTAACATGGCTCTATTGTCGTTTTTTTTGGAAATTTCTCAAGCGCGGTCATCAATGAAGTGAATCTCTTACGAAAATAGATTGGTGATTTGCGCCGTTTTTTCAAAGTCCCCTATGGAAGATAGACAAAAGGCGCTGATGCGATTCAGCGCCTTTTCATTAATTTGTCGAAGAGCGATCAATACCGGGATTCCTGACCGTCGATCCAGATGCGAATCCACTTGCCAAACAACGATCCGCAGATTTTGATCGTACCGTCTGCAAAGTGGTCCTTGTTACTGATTCTGCCCGACCAGTGACCCTTCGGTCCCCAATAGATATCGTATTCAAATTCGATCTGCCCATACTCGGCGGGGATGTAATAGGTGGCTTCGTTACCAATCGCCATCATACTTGCATGCTGGATGGTTTGTAGGCCGCCCCAGTTTGGAGTGCCATCGGCGTTCCAGCTGTCGATTTTGCGACCCTTGACGTCCCAGGTCTTGCAGGTGAAGCCCGCGGCGTTCCAGACGCGGAGCTTCTGCTCGTGGATGATTTCCCGGGTCGTCTCGACATACTTCGTGGTGCAGCCGATCTTGGCGAAGTTGTTGTTCTTTAACCAAGAGGTGGAATAGCTAAGCATCACCGCGTTATCGATGCTCGAAGCGTCGGAAGTAAGCGAAGTGTTGATCAGCGCATTGATCTCATCCGCCTTCTCCTCAGCGTTATCGCCTTTGACGGGCGCAGTGGAGGAATATTCGTCGATGCTGCCGCCGAAGACCAAGCAGCTGACACTGCAGTTTTCAAGCGTCTGCGCGAACTTGGCTTTGCCATTCAAATCGAAGGAACCCGCATATTTAAAGCCCGCGCTGATCTCGTCTTTGCTCTTATTGGTTTCGATCTTGATGTAGATCATCTTGCCGTAGTTGGCCTGACGGATCAAAACGGGAGGATGTTCTTTCGGGCAATCCCTCTTCACGTCATCGAGTTTGACCGAATCGTCGAAGATGACGGTATCGTTGCCCACCTGGGTGTTGACGGAATAGTAGATTTGTTCAAAGGAGACGATGAAGACGTTCTTTTCCGTCTTGCCATCCGCATTGAAATCGATTTTGAGCCAATCCTTGATGCCAAACCCAAGGTCGACGGCGAGCTGGGAATCGCTGTAGGCCTGCGTGAAGTTGAAGCGCTGGTTCGCCGTGAGTTTTCTTCCAAGGGCTTTCCATTCATCGACTTTGCCCGAAAGCGCGGCGCGGACGTTTGGACCCGTGGTCTTAGCGACGTTGAACGTGTTGTTCACTAGACCCGGCAACACCACTTCGAAGGTCGTTTTGCCTCGTTCGAGGTTCGCAAGTTCCGTCGGGGTGCCGGCGACGAGGTTTTCGTTCGCCTGCAATAACTCACCAGGATAGAGCAATGAGGAATACTGGAGGGCGTGGAGCGAAGCGGTGCCACTGCTTGCGTCACGGACGACTTGCTTAGTGACGATGAGCTCGTTGCCAGACTTCGTTCCGCTGGTGGAAGGCTTTGGGGTGACTTTGCCCGTTAAATCGTAAGCGAGTACGGCATCGGGGTTGAAATCCTGATCGCGAATATAGTTCGAGATGTCGTTGTTATTGGAGATGATCAAGTTCCTGCGAGCGGGACCCCCGGCGATCTCGAGGTTTTCGTCTAGGACGTCCACTTGATTCGGTACCGCGCATCCAATTAGCGACATGGCACCTGCGCAAACTAAGAGTAATTTCTTTATTGATTTCATTTAGTTAGCCTCACTTTCTGCTTTTTGGTAGGCGTCGATTTCCTTAAGCGTTCCACGAAGAGCCAAGAAGACGATGACGTCGGCAAGGGTCGCGATCACTTCGCTGGTGTAGAAGAGGGCATAGGAAGCCGTGGCCTGAAGGGGAAGGACGACCGTAAATAGATCGAAGATGGCCCAAATGATATAGAGGACAAGGCCGAGGATGACGAAATGGAATAACGGGGTTCCGCGCGCCTTTCTTTCGAAAATGCCATCAAGAAGAGCGAATAAAGCGGCGGCCGTCGCTAAGTTCGCAACGAAGCTTAGGACGCTTGAGGCGGTGCGGTCGATTGGGGCTAAGAGCAAGGCTCCGGAGACGATGGAAAACACCGCTGCGGCGATGCCAAGTCCAAGCGCGATACCGCACTCCTTGTTTACTTTGCATGTGAGGATCAATGTCACCGCCGTGAGCACGACGACGACGATTCGAGCCACATTGAAGATGCCCATGAGGACCTCGACGAAGATGGCGCCACCGGCGCTCCATTCGTGGGCGGGATCGATGCCAAGAAGCACCGAGAGGGTGATGAGATAGCCAATGCTTGCGATCATCGCGATCAAATAAATGATCTTGAGGAAACGCAAAGCACGTAGCCTTTTCGGAATGTCGTTCATAAAAGCCTCCATGAATGATTGTTTCATGCCTTTCAGTATAAAGTGAGGAAAGTCGAAGCAATAGGTTATCTATCCACAAAATAAGCCAAAGTATGGTCATTTGTATGAGCAAGCGCTTTTCTTAGAAAAGAGCATGAGAATGGACTCGGATTGTTCCAATAGTCCCAGTTAAGCGCCACGAAGACGAAAAAAGCGCCCCATTGCTGGAGCGCTACGATTGAATCCGAAGATTACTTGTCGGACCAACGGACGAGGGTAACCTCGGCCGAGTCGCCACGGCGTTCCCCGAGTTTGAAGCTACGGGTATAGCCACCGTTGCGGGAGGCCATGCGGGGTCCAAGTTCGGCGAAGAGCTTCTTAAGCGCTTCATCGGAGCGGACGGTCTGCGCCGCGAGGCGGCGGGCATGGAGATCCCCACGCTTGGCGAGGGTGATGAGCTTATCGGCAAGCTTCTTGAGGTCCTTGGTGACGCCACTGGTGACCTTGACTTCCTCGTGGACGATGAGGTCGGTAACGACGTTGCGGAGCATCGCCTTGTTCTTCGAGGCGGTGTATCCGGTTTTGAAACGGACGCCGGCTTTGCCGTGGACGTTCTTTCTTCCTTGTGCAGCCATTGTTTATTCTCCTACGTAGTCGCGGAAGTGGAGGCCGTGAGCAGCAAGCTTCTCTTTGACTTCCTTGAGCGACTTTTTGCCGAGGTTGCGGACTTTCATCATCTCTTCCTCGGTGCGCTGGGTGAGTTCCAACACGGTGGTGATACCGGCCCTCTTGAGGCAGTTGTTGGAGCGGACACTCAGATCAAGTTCCTCGATGTACATGTTCTGGAACTTGTTGTCCTCGGTGCGGACTTCCTCTTTGACGAGGCGGATGTTCTGAACCTTTTCTTCAAGGCTGATGAACTGCTGGAAGTGGCTGATGAGCAACTGGGACGCAAGGGCGACGGCCTCATGCGGCTTGACGGAGCCATTGGTGGTCACTTCGAGGGTGAGCTCGTCGAATTTGGAATCGTGAAGGACGCGGGTCGGCTCGACGCCATAGGCGACCTTGACGACCGGGGAGTAATTGGAATCGGTCGTGATGACGCCGACGGTATCGATGCGGCGTTCGACTTTGTTGGTCTCGGCGGTGACGTATCCCCTGCCGTTGGCGGCGAAGATGGTCATGACGAGGTGGCCCTCGGCGTTAAGGTGGGCAATCTCGAGGTCGGGATTGCAGACGCTGACAAGGGCGGGAAGTTCTAAGTCGCCGGCTTTGAGGACGCAGGGTCCCTTGACGTCGACTTCGATGCGCTTGAGATCCGAGGAATTGTCGTCGATCTTGAGGACGAGTTCCTTGAGGTTGAGGATGATCGCGGTGACGTCTTCCTCAACGCCTTTCAAGGCCGTGAATTCGTGGCGGGCGCCTTCGATTTGGACGGCGACCACGGCGGCGCCGGGGAGGGCGCTAAGCAAGACGCGGCGAAGGGCATTGCCCAGGGTGATGCCGAAGCCACGCTCGAGCGGGCTTGCGACGATTTTGGCGTAGTTCTCGGTTTCATCGTTGACGACGATTCCGATCTTCACGGGTTCGAATGGGCTGGGGAGTTTGATCTCTTCGACTTTGGTATCGGCTTTATTGGCCATTGATTTTTCCTCCTTTAGGTTAGTTTGTTGTAGCGATGTTGGTGATTAGAGACTAACCACGGGGGCGCTTGGGCGGACGGCAGCCGTTATGCGGGATCGGAGTGGTGTCTTCGATCGCGGTGACTTGGAGTCCGGCGACGGTGAGGGCACGGACGGCGGATTCGCGTCCGGCACCCGGACCTTTGACCTCGACTTCGACGGTGCGAAGGCCTTGGTCGAAGGCCGTCTTGGCAGCGGCTTCAGCGGCGAGTTGGGCGGCGAAGGGAGTCGATTTCTTCGCGCCTTTGTAGCCAAGGGCGCCAGCAGAGGACCAGGCGATGACATTGCCTTGGACGTCGGTGATGGTGACGATGGTGTTGTTGAAGGTGGCGTGGATGTGGGCGACGCCTTTGGTATAAGACCGTTTGATTTTCTTCTTACGGGCGGTCGTGGATTTCTTTGTGTTAGCCATGATTTGTTACCTCCGTATTACTTGCCGGCCTCTTTCTTGTTGGCGATGGTCTTTCTCTTACCTTTGCGGGTACGGGCATTGGTGCGGGTACGCTGGCCACGGACGGGGAGGCCCTTCTTGTGGCGGAGGCCGCGGTAGCAGCCGATTTCGGTAAGACGCTTGATGTTGAGGGCGACTTCGCGGCGGAGGTCACCTTCCGTGTGGTATTTGGAGACTTCGGCGCGGAGAGCGGTCAATTGCTCATCGCTGAGGTCTTTGGTGCGAATGTCTTCGCTGACGTTGACGGCGGCGCAGATCTTCTTCGCCGTGGTGTCGCCAATCCCATAGATGTAAGTAAGGGAGACGACGATGCGCTTTTCGTTGGGGATGTCCACCCCGGCAATACGTGCCATTTGCTAATTTCCTTTCTTGCTCAACCCTGGCGCTGCTTGTGCTTGGGGTTGGAGCAGATGACCATGAGCTTTCCGTGACGGCGGATGACCCGGCACTTGTCACAGATCGGTTTGACGGACGGTCTGACTTTCATTGTTTTGCTCCTTTGAGTTTTTCTTTTTGCGTTACTAGTTACGGTAACGGAACGTGATTCGCCCACGTGTTAAATCGTAAGGTGAGAACTGGACGGTGACCCGATCACCGGGAAGAATACGTATGTAGTTCATGCGGATTTTTCCCGAAACGCAGGCTTGGACCACGGCCCCATTGTTGGCGAGCTTCACCTTGAAGTTGGCGTTAGGAAGGCACTCTAACACCGTCGCCTCGACTTCGATGCAATCTTCTTTGCTCAAAACCTCTCCTTTCTGCCCTTCTAGAGCTTCGACAGGATTTCGCACCCGTCGCTAGTGACCACCACCGTGTTCTCGTAATGGCTGGTGAGCTTGCCGTCTTTGGCAAGCACCGTCCACCCGTCTCCAAGGACACGCACGCCCGGCTTTCCTTCGAGGATCATCGGCTCGATGCAGATCGTCATCCCTTCCCTAAGAACGGGGCCAGTGCCTTCCTGGCCGTAACAAGGGATGGATGGGTCTTCGTGCATATCCCGTCCGATGCCATGCCCCGTATATTCCCGGGGAACGGAGCAGCCGTACTTCTTCGCGGTCGACTCGATCGCGTGGGAGATATCCCCCACATGCGCCCCTGGTTTCACCAGGGACATAGCATTATAGAAGCATTCCTCGGCGATGGCTATCATTCTTTTTTGCCTCTCCCCGCAAATGCCGACGCAGTAGGTTCTCGCGGCGTCACCGCAATAGCCGTCCTTCTTGGCCACGAGGTCGAGGGTGATGATGTCCCCGTCGCGCAGGATTTTCTTCTTCGAGGGGATCCCATGCAGGATGCACTCGTTGACGGAGGCGCATACCGAAGCCGGGTAGCCATAGTAGCCTAACTCGCCGGGGTAAGCCCCTTCTCTGCGGACGATTTCGTCGATTTTGTCGTTGAGCGCTTGGGTGGAGACGCCGGGAACGATGTATTCCCGAATCTCCTCTAGCGCCACCGCGACGACGCGGGCGGCCTCACGGACGAGACCGATTTCCCGCGGCGACTTCACGATGATCATTGGTGTGCCTTCAATAGCTCCGCGACGTCCGCGGTGACTTTCTCTAGGCCAACCATGCCATCGAAATGGTGGTATAGACCCTCCGCTTTGTAGAAGTCCACAAGCGGAGCGGTTTGGGCATAGTAGTTATCCAGACGGATTTTAAACGACTCTGGATTGTCGTCCTTGCGTTGGATGAGCTCGGCGCCGCAACGGTCGCAAATGCCCTCCTTTGCAGGTTTCATCGAATGGATGTTGTACGAAGCGCCGCACTTGGGGCAGACGCGACGTCCGGCGATGCGCTGCATGAGCACTTCGTCGGGGACGGTGATGTCGATGACGAGGTTCACCGCGCGGCCGATTTCCGGACCCATTTTACGTAGCGCTTCGGCCTGGGCGATCGTGCGGGGGAAGCCATCGAGAAGATAGCCTTTCGCGCAATCGTCCTGGCATAGACGAGACTTGACTAAGTCGATCGTGAGATCATCGGGGACGAGGTCGCCGCGCTCGATGATGGCTTTCGCTTTCAAACCGAGTTCGGTGCCTTTGGAGATGTTCTCGCGGAAGATGTCTCCCGTGGAGATATGCGGCAAGCCAAACGCGTCGATGATGCGCGTGGCTTGGGTGCCTTTACCAGCCCCTGGGGGGCCCATGAGGATGATATTGAGCATTACATGCCTCCTTGTACTTCTTCGAAGGATTTACCCGCCAATAAGCCATCGATCTGCGAATTGAGCTCGATGCAGACGCCGACGACGATGATCATGCCAGTGCCGCCGATTGCTAAGCTCGAGTCCGCCCCGAAGACGCCCGAGAGGGTCAGCGCGACCGGGATGGTGGCTATCGTCGCAAGGGCGAAGGCACCGATGAAGGTGACGCGGTTTAGGACTTTCCTCACGTAGCGTTCGGTTTCCTTACCCGGACGGATGCCCGGAATGTAGGAGCCGTTCTTCTGGAAGTTGTCCGCCATCGACTCCGGATCCATTTGCATCTCGGAGTAGAAGAAGGTGAACACGATGACTAAGGTGATGTAGATGAGTAGACCCCATGGCATGCCCCAGGCGTGGCCGTTGATCTCGGGCATCAGATACATTTCCGAATAGGCGAAGATCTTAAGCCACTGCGCCTGCCCCGCTTCCGCCGAGATGAAGCTTGCGATGACCGAGGGGGCCATCAGGATCGACGAGGCGAAGATGACGGGGATGACACCGGCGGAGTTGACCTTGATGGGAAGGAACGAAGCCTTGGCCATCGAGGCGCTTTGACCGCCTTTGCCCGCATGCTGTACGGGGATCTTGCGTCGGGCGAGTTCGAAGAAGACGACGCCCGAGACAATGAGGAGTAACGCGAGGATATAGAGGGCGAATTGGAACGAGCCTTTGATGACGGCTTGGTCCCCATGGCCGACGTTGACCATGACCCACTTGTTCCACGCGGTGGAAATTTGGATGGGAAGGGAACGGACACATCCGGCGAAGATGATGACGGAGATTCCGTTGCCTAGGCCTTTCTCGGTGATTTGGTCGCCGAGCCAGAGCGAGAGCATCGTTCCAGCCAGCAATACCGTGACGATGTAGGCATAGGACCAGAAACTCCCCTGCATGGAGGAGTCGATGAATCCAATGTAATTGGAATTCTCCATCGTCTTGATGATGCCATAGCCCTGCACCGCGCCGAGCAATAAGCAGAGATAACGCGTCGCCATCTCGATTTTCTTGCGGCCGTATTGACCTTGCTTGGAAAGTTCGGTCAACGCGGGCAATACGTCTTTCGAGAGCAGTTCAACGATAATCTGCGCGGTGATGTAAGGTGAGACGCCGAGGGCGAATACCGAGAAGTTCGATAACGCACCGCCCCCAAGAAGGTCCATTAACGCCAGGGCGTTGCCACTGTTCATGGCATCGACCAGCGCGTCCTTTGGTTGGACTAATGGCACCGTGATGGCCGCCCCAATCCGCACGACGAAGAGAATCATGATCGTGAAGAAAATACGACCGACGATTTCTTTGTTCTTGAAGATTGAGACGAATTTGCGCATTAGAGGACCTTTGCTTCACCACCGAGGGCTTCGATCGCCTCTTTGGCCTTGGCGGAGAACGCCTTGGCTTCGACGATGAGTTTCCTCTCTAAGGTGCCTTTCCCGAGAATTTTAACGCCATCGAGTTCGGATTTGATGACGCCTTTTTCGATTAAGGTGGTGGCGTTGACGGTCGCACCGTCCTCAAAGCGGTTGAGACGCTCTAAGTTGACGGTGGCGTAGACGGTCTTGCGACCGGTGTGGGTTTTGCGCACGCCGAACTTCGGCAAACGTCTCGCGATGGGGGTCTGACCACCTTCGAAGCCGTTTTTCTTGGTGTGGGCGTGGGCGCCTTGGCCCTTCATGCCCTTGCCGGCGGTTTTGCCGTTTCCGGAGCCACGACCCCTACCCTTGCGGAAGGAATCGGTGCGGGAACCTGGGACGTTTTGAAGCGTATGGAGCGAGGACATTATTTATCTCCTTTCGGGGCCACGGGGGCCTCCGCCTTTTTACGGGCGCGGATTTCCTCTTCGGTCTTCTTGCCGCGAAGGACCATGATCTTGTCATAGGACTTCAGGCTGCGAAGGCCCGCGTCGGTGGCGCGGATGACGTTGATCGGGGCGCGGGATCCGTAGACCTTGGAGACGACGTTTTTGACGCCGGAAAGTTCCAAGATGGCGCGGACTGGGCCACCGGCGACGACGCCAGTGCCGGGCTTGGACGGTTTGAGGACGACTTTGGTGGAGCCAAAGATGCCCGTCACGTCGTGGGCGATGGTGTCGCCTTTGACGATTTCGATCTTCACCATGCTCTTGCGGGCTTTCTCTAACGCCTTCTTGATGGCGTCGGGGACTTCACCCGACTTCGCGGTGGCGAAGCCATAGGAGCCTTTGCCGTCACCAACGACGGCCAGGGCAGAGAAGCGGACGTGTTTGCCGCCTTGGACGGTTTTCGAGACGCGGTTGATGGCGACGACTCTCTCTAAGAGGTCATCCCCTTCGCGACGGAATCCGCCACGGCCGCCACGACGCTCGGAGGGGCGTCCACGGTGGGAGCCGTCCTTGCGGTCGCCCGGACGGGGAGCGGCGGCGGAGCCATGAGGCTCATAGCCACGGGATTCTTCGGCCGCGGGTTTTTCTTCCGCGACGGGAGCGGTGTTCTTGATTTCTTCTTCCATTGTCGCTTCTCCTTAGAACTTGAGTCCGCCTTCGCGGGCGGCGTCGGCTAACGCGGCGACGCGGCCATGGTAGAGGTAGCCACCGCGGTCGAACGCGACGACTTCAATGCCTTTGGCAAGCGCACGCTTGGCCAGTTCAGCGCCCACTTTGGCCGCAGCTTCGCAGTTGGAGCCGTTGCCAAGCTTAAGCTGGACGGAGGAAGCCGAGACCAGCGTGACGCCTTTGACGTCATCGATGATTTGGGCCTCGATGTGTTTGTTGGAACGGAAGACGCAGAGGCGGGGCTTTTCGGCCGTGCCGGAGATCTTGGCGCGAACGCGGAGGTGCTTGCGGGCACGAACGACGTTCTTCGGTGTCTTTTCGATCATGGTTATTGTCCCCTCCTATTACTTCTTACCGCCGGTGGCGCGCTTACCTTCTTTGAGGATGACGACTTCACCTTTGTAGCGGACACCCTTACCGCCGTAAGGCTCAGGGCGCTTGGTATCGTGGATGCGAGCGGCGGTTTGGCCGACTTTCTGTTTGTCGATACCCTCCACGAGGATGTGGGTATCGTCTTTGGCGGTAATCTTCACGCCCTCTTCGGGGGTGATGACCACTTCGTGGCTGTAGCCAACGTTGAGGACGAGGGAGGTTCCCCTCATCGAGCAACGGTAGCCGATGCCTTGGATTTCGAGTTCCTTCGAGAATCCCTCATGAACACCCTTGACGGCATTGGCGAGGTTGGCCCTGACGGTGCCATGGTTGGTGACCGAGGCGGGCGATTCATCCTTGCGAGCGACATGGGCGACGCCGTTATCCACAGAGACGCTTACGCAGTTAGGGTAAACCACGCTCAATTCGCCTTTGGGACCTTTGACGGCGATGACGCCTTCCTTGACTTCGACGGAGACGCCTTCAGGAAGAACCACGGGTTTGAGTCCGATGCGAGACATAGATTGTTTTCTTCCTTTCTCCGCTTACCAGACGTAGGCGAGCACTTCGCCGCCGACGTGTTGCTTGCGGGCTTGTTTGTCGGTGAGCAAGCCGTTGGGGGTGCTCACGATGGCGATGCCAAGGCCCTTGAGGACGCTTGGGATCTTGTCGGCCTGCGCATAGACGCGGAGGCCCGGCTTGGAGACGCGCTTGAGATTGGTGATGACCCGTTCTCCGGAAGCGCTGTACTTCAGATTGATGGTGAGGGTCTTGCGTCCTTTTTCCTCGGAGACCGAGAAGTCGGTGACGAAGCCTTCGTTTTTGAGGATTTCGGCGATGCCCACCTTGATGGAGGAGGAAGGCATCGACACTTCTTCGTAACGTAACGCGTTGGCGTTGCGGATACGAGTGAGCATATCAGCGATAGGATCTGCGTTCATGTGATTTCTTCTCCTTTCCTTACCAAGAGGCTTTCTTCAAACCCGGGATCTCTCCTTTGTAGGCGAGTTCGCGCAGGCAGATACGGCAGAGGCCGAATTTGCGGATGACGCCATGGGGGCGGCCGCAGCGGTTGCAACGGGTGTATTCGCGGACGGCGAATTTCGCTTTGCGGTGCGCTTTGGCGACTAAGCTTTTCTTTGCCATGTTCGTTTCTCCTTATTTGCGGAAGGGCATGCCAAGCTTCTCTAAGAGGGAAGCGGCTTCCTTATCCGATTTGGCGGTGGTGACGAGGACGATGTCCATACCGCGGATCTTGCCGACCTTATCGTAGTCGATTTCGGGGAAGATCAATTGTTCTTTGACGCCGAGGGTGTAGTTGCCATGGCCATCAAACGAGTTGCGGGAGATGCCGCGGAAGTCGCGGACGCGGGGGAGGGCGATGGAGATGAGCTTATCGAGGAACTCATACATGCGCTCGCCGCGGAGGGTCACCTTGCAGCCGATGGCCTGTCCTTCGCGGAGCTTGAACGAGGCGACCGACTTCTTGGCTTTGGTGACGACCGGCTTTTGGCCCGAGAGGATGGTGAGGTCGTTGACCGCGTCATCGAGGACCTTGGAGTTGCTGGTGGCGTCGCCAACGCCCATGTTGATGACGATCTTCTCAAGTTTGGGGGCCATCATGATGGAGCTGTAGCCGAATTCTTTGACGAGTTCGGGAACGACTTCATTGCGATATTTCTTGGCTAAGCGGTTGCTCGGCTCGGGGGAGACGAACTTCTTTTCCGCTTTCTTTGGGGCCGCCTTGGCGGTCGTTTTCTTATTTTCTTCTGCCATGGGGACTCCTTTCATTAGTCGAGGCTCTCGCCGGACTTGGCGAGGCGGACTTTCTTACCCTTGACGGTGCCATAGTGGACACGGGTGGGCTTTTTGGTTTTGGGGTCGAGCAACGCGACGTTGCTGGCGTCGATGGGGACGTAGATCTCACTGACGGAGCCCTCGGGCACGTTCTGGGACGGCTTGCGGTGCTTCTTGTGGACGTTGACGCCCTCGACGACGACTTTGTTGAGCTTCGGGTAGACGCGCTGGACGATTCCCTCTTTGCCTTTGTCGGCGCCGGAGATCACGCGGACCTTATCACCTTTTTTGATGTACATATCTGTGTGACTCCTTTCATTAGAGGACCTCGACGGCGAGGGAGACGATCTTCATGTATCCCTTGTCGCGAAGTTCGCGGGCAACCGGCCCGAAGACACGGGTGCCGACGGGGTTGCCATCGTTGTCGATGATGACGACGGCGTTGTCGTCGAAGGAGATGGTGGAGCCATCTTTGCGCTGAAGCGGATGCTTGACGCGGACGATGACGGCCTTGACGACGTCGGACTTTTTGATTTTGGCGTTGGGGATGGCATCCTTCACCGAGCAGAGGACCACGTCTCCGATGGAGCTGGACTTGCGGTGGGAGCCGCCATAGAGGCGGAAGGCACGGACGCTGCGGGCACCGGAGTTATCGGCGACCACGAGGTTGGTTTCGGTCTGAATCATTATTCGGCCTCCTTCGCTTCAAGGGCCTCCTCGACGGCTTCGACGGTCTCCTCGTTGAGGGCCTTCTTGTCGACGCGGACCAAGCGGAAGCGTTTCAGCTTGGACATCGGGCGGCAGGCCATGATGGTGACGGTGTCGCCGAGATTGGCTTCGCCGTTTTCATCGTGGGCATAGTATTTTTTGGAATAACCGACGCGCTTGACGTAGAGGGGGTCATTGCGTTCGGTCGAAACGGTGACGACGATCGTCTTGGCCATCTTCACCGAAGTGACGACGCCCTGGATCGCGATACGATGATTTCTTTCCATTGCGATTTCCTCCTTTACTTCTCAATGCCAAGGGCACGCTGGCGCTTGACGGTTTCGGCTTTGGCGAGGGTCTTGCGCGCAGCGCGGATTTCCTCGCCGTGTTCGAGCTGGCCGACCGCTTTCTTGCGGCGGAGTTCGAACAAGGTTTGCTTGAGCTCGTAGATTTTCTCGTCGAGCTCGGCGGGGGTGAGTTCACGAAGTTCTTTGACGTTCATGGTTTATTCTCCCTTCGTTTTGGCGATGATCTTGGTCTTCACCGGCAGCTTGTAGCTGGCGAGGCGAAGCGCCTGCATCGCGACTTCCGGAGTGGTTCCGCCAATCTCGAACATGACGGTGCCCTCTTTGACGACGGCGACCCATCCTTCCGGGGAGCCTTTGCCGCTACCCATACGGACTTCGGCCGGTTTCTTGGTCTTGGCCATGTGGGGGAAGATGCGGATCCAGACTTTGCCGCTCCTATCCGTGCAACGGGAGAGGACGATACGGGCGGATTCGATTTGGTGGTCGGTGATGTAGTTGCCTTCAAGGGCGACGAGGCCGTATTCACCAAATTCGACTTTCGTTCCGCCTTTGGCTTTGCCCTCATAGCTCAGGGAGTGAGGGCGACGGTACTTAACGCGCTTTGGCTGCAGCATGGTTCACATCTCCTTTCGGAGCCGGGCGGCGACGGGGATCGCGACGATCATCGCGGTGTTCCTCGCGCGGGGCGGGCTCGTTGACGGTTTCGGTGTCGGTCTTGTTCAAGGAACGGCAGATCCAGACTTTCACACCGATGTTGCCGTAGGTGGTCGCGGCGTGGACGGAGGCGAAGTCGATGTCGGCGCGGAGCGTGTGCAGCGGGACGACACCTTCCTTATAGCCTTCGCTACGGGCGATTTCCGCACCGGCAAGGCGGCCGGAGCAGAGGGTTCTGCAACCCTTGGCGCCCGCTTTACGCATGCGGATGAGCGCTTTCTTCATCGTGGAGCGGAAGGCGGCGCGGTTCTCGAGTTCGGAAGCGATCCACTTCGCCACGAGGGTGGCGTCGAGGTCCGGGTTCTTCACTTCGACGACGTCGAGGTGGAGGGCACCCGTCTTCACGAGGCGGGAGAGTTCGGCGCGGAGGCGCTTGACGTTTTCGCCCTCCTGGCCGATGACATCACCCGGGCGTCCGACGAGGACGGCGACGCGGATGGTGTAGCCTTTATCGTTCTTGACGCGGCCGATCTCAATGCGCGAGAGCATCGCGGTCTTGAGCTGCTTGTCGAGATAACGACGGATTTTGATGTCTTCTTCGAGGAAGGAGGCATAGTCATCGCCGACGGCGAACCATTTGGAGTTCCAATCGCGGTTGATGCCAACACGGAATCCTACGGGGTTAACTTTCTGTCCCATGTTCTTAGTTCCTTTCCTTCACGACGATGCGGATGTGGGCGTTGCGCTTGATGATGGAGGAGGCGCTGCCCTTGGCGCGGGGAATGTAACGCTTGATCTTCAAGCCATCCCCGACTTGGATTTCGGCGACGTAGAGCTTGTGCTCATCCATCCCGAAGTTGTTGACGGCGTTGGCCGCGGCGGAGCGAATGATCTTTTCCACCGGGGTTTTGGCGACGCGGTTGCAGCCAGCGAGGATGCCGAGGGCGACCTTGACGTCTTTGCCGCGGACGAGGTCGGCGACGAGGCGGACCTTACGCGGGGTGATGCGGACATCGCGGGCGAAGGCGGTGGCTTCGGTGCGGTGGGGTTTGGCCTCCACTGCTTTCTTGGCTTCCTTCTTCGCTTCCTTCTCGGCCTTCTTGGCTTCCTTGGCAGCCGCTTTTTCGGCTTTCTTGGTTTCCTTGACGGCGTCGACGGGGGCTTCCGCTTTCTTCGCTTTAGCAGGGGCCTTCTTGGCCTTGGGCTCGGTTTCGGGCTTTTCAGCCTTCTTCACGGTTTTCTTTTCTTCAGCCATGGGGGACCTCCTTACTTCTTCGCGCCTTTGTCGTTGAGGTTGTTGCCCTTGTGGCCTGGGAAGGTACGCGTCGGGGCGAACTCGCCAAGCTTATGGCCAACCATGTCCTCGGTGACATAGACGGTGATGTGTTCTTTGCCGTTATAGACGGCGAAGGTGTGTTCGACGAAGGCCGGATAGATCGTCGAGCGGCGAGACCATGTCTTGATGATCTCTTTTTTGCCAGACTTCTGGAGCGCTTCGACCTTTTTGATGAGGTAGCTGTCCACGAAGGGCTCTTTCTTGAGTGAACGAGACATTCAATCTCTCCTTTCCTTACTTCTCACCACGGCGCCTGACGATGAGGCGGGTGGAATTCTTCTTGACCCTACGGGTCTTCACGCCCTGGGTGCGCTTGCCCCACGGGGAGCGGGGAGCGTCACGGCCAACGGGGCATTTGCCTTCACCACCGCCGTGGGGGTGGTCACAGGGGTTCATCGCGGAACCGCGAACCGTGGGACGGGTGCCGTTCCAGCGGGTCTTACCGGCTTTGCCGAGGTTGACGAGGTTCCAATCTTCGTTGCCGACGATACCGATGGTCGCGCGGCAATTCTTGAGGAGCTTGCGGACTTCGCCCGAGGCGAGACGCACAGTGACGTATTTGCCTTCGGAACCAAGGACCTGAGCCGAGGTGCCGGCGGCGCGGCAGAGCTGGGCGCCCTTGCCCGGCTGGAGCTCGACGCAGTGGACGAAGGTTCCGTCGGGGATGTTCTGGAGCTCGCAGCAGTTGCCGACCTTGATGTCGGTGGCCACGCCGGAGACGATCTTGTCTCCCACGCTCAGGCCCTGCGGCTCGATGATGTAGGCCTTCGCGCCATCCGCATAGCAGATGAGGGCGATGTTGGCGTTACGGTTGGGGTCGTACTCGATCGCTTTCACGGTCGCGGGGATCTCGTCCTTGCGACGGCGGAAGTCGATGATGCGGTACTTCCTCTTGTTGCCACCGCCGATGTTGCGGCAGGTGATTTTGCCCTGATTGTTGCGTCCGCCCGTCTTTTTCATCGGGGCGAGGAGCGATTTTTCAGGAGTGGATTTGGTGATGTCCTCGAACGTCGAGTTGCTCATGGCGCGACGCGACGGGGTGTAAGGACGATACGTTCTTATTGCCATTGACTTTCTCCTATATTGGTTTTCTTTACGCGTATACCTTATTTATTTATGCGCGAGGGTGTGTCCTACTCTTTGAACAGGTCGATGGCTTCACCTTCGGCGATGGTGACCACGGCTTTCTTGAAGCCGGAGATCATGCCTTTGTAGCGTCCGCCGCGGGTGGTCGTCTTCGCGATTTGGTTGACGACCTTCACGTCGGTGACCTTGACTTGGAAGATCCTTTGGAAGGCTTCCTTGATCTCGACCTTGTTGGAATCTTTCGCGACCTTGACGGTGACCTTGTTCGCGTTTTGCATCAAGGCCATGGTCTTTTCGGTGATTAGCGGCGCGACGATCACGGAGTAATCACGGGCGGTCGGTTTGGCGAAGGAGGATTTCTTCGGTTCCTCTTTCTTCGCCTTGGTTTTACGGGTGCTGGCCTTTTTGGCCGGTTTCTTCTCGGCGGCTTCTTCCACCGCTTCGACGACTTTTTCTTCTTCAGCCATTATTGCAACGCCTCCTCGATTTTCTTGACGTCCTCTTTGCTCACGATGAGGTTATCGAAGTGGAGCACATCGTAGACGGCGAGGTTATCGCTTTCGACGAGGCCCACGTTCTCGATGCCACGGGCCGAGAGGATGAGTTTGTCGTTCTCACCGTTGACCACGATGAGGTTCTTCTTGCCTTCTCCGCCGAGGGCCTTGAGGTTTCCCGCGAAGGCTTTGGTGGAAATGGCTTTGAGTTCGAGCGAATCGACGACGATGAGGCCGTTGCCGACTTTCTCGGTGAGCACGGAACGAAGGGCGAGCTTGTGGGCTTTCTTGTTCTGGCTAAGAGTGTAGTTCTGGGTGCCATCGGGTCCGAAGACGGTTCCGCCGCCGACCCAGATCGGGGACTTGCAATCACCCGAGCGGGCGCGCCCAGTTCCTTTTTGTCTCCACGGCTTACGGTTGGTGCCATGGATTTCGTGACGCTTCTTGGTTTTGGCGGTGGCTTGACGACGGTTGGCGAGGTAGACGGTGACCGCGTCTTTGACGACTTGCGGGTTCACGTCCTTGGCGCCGAAGACGACGGGGTTTAATTCGATTTTGCCAACCGATTCACCGGAGAGGTTCACGACGGCCACGCTGATTTTCTTTTCGGCCATTGTTATTCTCCTTTCGCCTCAGTGACGGTGTTCTTGACGAGCTCCTTCACGACGGGCTTCTTGAATTGCTTGCGCACCGGGGTGCGGAGCACGACGAGCGCTTTCTTGGGTCCGGGAACGCCTCCCTTGACGAGGATGTAGCCTTTCTCGGCATTGGACTCGACGATGACGACGTTCTGAACGGTGCACTGCTTGGGTCCCCAGTGGCCAGACATCTTCTTGCCCGGGATGACGCGGTTGTTGCAGCGGCCGTTGTTGGCTAACGAACCGATTTGGCGGTGGTAGCCGGAGCCATGGCCCTTAGGACCGATGACGTGGTGATACCGTTTGATGGTGCCGGTGTAGCCGTGGCCTTTGTTGTGACCGATGAGGTCGACGACTTCGCCGTTAGCGAAGAGGTCGGCAGTGAGGGTCTCACCGATGGCCTTTCCGTAGATTTCGTCGCCCTTGAGCTCAAGGACGTTGGCCTTCGGGGTGACGCCGGCTTTCTTGAACAAGCCCATTTTCGGTTTGGAGACGGTGCGGGGAGCTTTCTCCTCGTAACCGACGACCAACGCTTCGTATCCGTTCTTCTCGGTGGTTCTCTTGTCGAGGATCACGTTGGGAAGAACTTCAATGACGGTGACGGGATACATCGTTCCGTCGGGGGCGAAGACCGTAGTCATGCCCACTTTTCTTCCGCAGATGGATTTCATGATTACATCTCCTCCTTATTACAGTTTGATGTCGATGTCGACGCCGCTTGGTAAGTCGAGCCTACGAAGGGTATCGATCGTTTCTTTGGTCGGCTTGGTGATGTAGACCAACCTCTTGTGGGTGCGGATCTCGAACTGCTCGCGGCTATCCTTGTACTTGAAGGTAGCGCGGAGGATCGTATAGACCTGCTTCTCGGTGGGCAGAGGGATGGGTCCCTTGACGCCAGCACCGGTTTTCTTGGCAACTTCCAGGATGCGTTCGACGGATTTGTCGAGGATCTTGTGGTCGTAAGCCATTAAGCGAACACGGATCGCTTTCTCTTTCGCCATGAATTTTCCTCCTTACATGTTTTTCAGGCTTCTAGCGCGGAGCTCGATGCGAATTCCCCGAACACCTCATCATGACAACGCCTGTCGGTGTTTCGGCAACCTCGCATGTCATCGCAAGCGCCAGCGTTGGTAACTATACGCGTATGGGCATATTGCGTCAAACAAAATCGTATACTTTTAGTATGCATCGAAGAAAAACCCCGTGCTCATCGGGGAAATTTCAGAAAAATATTTTTGGATCGAGCTTTTCAATTCTTTGTGCACCGTGCACAATTTTTGAAAATCAAAGCCTTAAATTTTGGTATTCGTGTATCGGGTCTAAAACGGGGTTTATTCCCCTACTTTTTTCGCCTTTTCCCTGCGCGTTAAAGCCTCTTGATACGAGTACACACACCCGCAGTAATCCTGGTTGTAGAGGTCGTATTTTTTACGGATTTCGGTCCCGATTTCGAGGCCTTTTTCCTTCTTGAAATCGCTATAAAGGTAACGGGTAGATGGGTATTTTTTGCTTAGCGCTTTGCCAATCTCATTGAGCTTTTGTGAGTTCTTTTGCCGCGAGACGGTCATGACGGTCGTGAAGTAATCAAAGCCGTGTTTGGCGGCATAGGCATAGCTTTCCTCTAAACGCAATTCATAGCAAAGGAAGCAACGTGCCCCGCCTTCTGGCTCGTCTTTGAGAGGTTCTAATTTCTTCGTATATTCTTCGTTTTCATATGGAGGGACAACCAGTCCGATTTCATAACCATAATCGCGCTTTATATAGGAAAGAAGTTCCTTCAACGTGGCCAAACGATGGGCGTATTCCTCCGCGGGATAAATATTCGAGTTCGCGTAATAGATCGTGATGTCGAACCATTTGCTTAAATACGTTAAGGGATAGCAAGAACAAGGTCCGCAGCAGACGTGCAGCAAAAGAGTGGGCCGCGAAGAGGGATCCAAAGTTTCGACTTCTTTCTTGAAGACTTTATGGTAATTGACCTTAGTCGCGGGGTTCTCCATAAATGAACATCGCGTCCCCAAAGGAGAAGAAACGATAACGCTGCTTCACCGCTTCTTCATAACAATGAAGCGTCCATTCTCTTCCCATGAATGCGCTGACGAGCATCACGAGGGTGGATTTGGGCAGATGGAAGTTGGTGACCAGCGCATCCACCGCGCCGAAACGATATCCGGGCGAGATGAAGATGGAGGTGGCGGAACTTTCCGCTTTGAAGCAGCCATATTTGGAATAGACGGACTCTAAGGTGCGGACGGAGGTCGTCCCAATCGCGACGATACGCCGTTTCTCCGCTTTGGCTTTATTCAGTGCTTCGGCGGTCTTTTCATCCATCACGTAGGTTTCTTCGTGCATCACGTGGTCTTTGGTGTCGGACACCTTCACCGGACGGAACGTGCCTAGGCCGATATTCAGCGTCACATCGAGGACTTCGCATCCCTTGGCTTTGATCTCATCAAACAGTTCTTCGGTGAAATGGAATCCCGCGGTAGGCGCGGCTACCGAACCTGGGACTTTGGCATAGACGGTTTGGTAATCGTCCTTATCCTCGCATTGGGCTTTGATGTAGGGGGGCAACGGCATGACGCCGAGTTGATCGAGGACTTCGAGGAAGATTCCCTTATAAAGGAACTTCATGTGGCGGATGCCTTCGTCATAGACCCCAACGCATTCGCAGTGAAGCCTCCCATCCCCAAAGGAACAATGGGTGCCTAAACGCACCGACCTCGCATTGCCCACAAGGCATTCCCACACATCCGCGCCTTCATCGGGCACTTCGTGAAGCAACAAAACCTCCACTTTGCCGTGGGTCTCTTCTTTTTCGCCTAATAGACGGGCGGGGATGACTTTGGTGTTGTTACGAACCAATACGTCCCCTGGTTGCAGATAATCCAAGAGGTCATGGAAGATTTTATGCTCCAAGGTCTGATGTTCGCGGTCGATGACCATCAATCGCGCTTGGTCGCGGTCTTTTAGGGGCGATTGGGCGATGAGCTCTTCGGGTAAATAAAAATCGAACAGGTTGATATCCATTAGAATCCCCTCTTATCGCCAAAGGCGGCATAGACTTCTTCTTTGAACTGAGCGAAGCGGTCTTCTTTGATCGCTTGGCGCGCATCCTCACACAGCTTAATGAGGAAGCGGATGTTATGGATGGAATTGAGCGTCTGCCCAAACCCCTCTTTCGCTTTGTATAAGTGACGAAGATAGGCCTTGGTGTAATGCTGACACGTATAGCAATCGCATTCGGGGTCGATCGGGGTGAAGTCTTTCTCGTATTCGGCGCGTTGGATGTTGATGCGGCCATGACGGGTCATGATCGCCCCATGACGTGCCAAACGGGTTGGAAGGACGCAGTCAAACATATCCACGCCCATGGAAATGCCTTCCAGGATATAGTCGATCGAGCCAACGCCCATCAAATAACGCGGTTTGTCTTGCGGCAAAAAGCGCACGGCATCCTGCACCATTTGGAAGCAGACTTCCTTCGGTTCCCCAATGGAGGTACCCCCGATCGAATATCCTTCGAAGTTCATCGCGGCGAGCTGCTTCGCGGCATGTTCGCGTAAATCGCGGAACGCCCCGCCTTGGACGATGCCGAATAACGCTTGGTCGTCCCGGGTTTTGGCTTCTAGTCCGCGTTTTGCCCACCTTAAGGTGCGCTCGGTGGAACGGGCTACGTATTCTTTACTCGCGGGATAGGGGATGCATTCATCAAAACTCATGATGATGTCCGCCCCAAGCGCCTCTTCGATACGAATGGCTTCCTCGGGGGAGAAGAACTCTTTTCCTCCGTCGATTTCGTTGCGGAACATGACTCCGTCTTCGGTGATTTTGCGGCGCGAGGCAAGCGAGAATACCTGGAATCCTCCAGAGTCCGTAAGAATGGGTCCATGGTAATTCATGAATTCATGGAGACCGCCGGCTTGTTTCACCACTTCTTCGCCCGGCCGTAAATGCAAATGGTAGGTATTGGCCAAAACGACGCCCGATCCACAGGAGGCGACTTGTTCGGGCGAAAGCATCTTTAAGGTCGCGTTGGTCCCAACGGGCATGAACATCGGCACTTCGACGTCGCCATGGGGAGTATGCAAAATACCATACCGTGCCCCGGTGGTTTTATCGATGTGCAATACTTCTAAGCCAAAGCCGCGACTCATTACCAAAAACGTACCGACATCAAGACGATGGATTTGTTGACCGCGTTTTCTTCCATCGAGGGAAGCGCGGAGATATCAAATCCTTTGTGCGCAAGAAGAGCTCTGCCCTCTTTGCCAAGGAACCAGGTGCGGATTCCTTCTTTTTCCAAATGGTTCTCTTCCTTAAGCGGGCTCCATTTGGTGGGCAAATAGAACATTTGGGTACCCCGCAGCATGAAGTTCTGGGGCTCCCAATCCAAGGCGATCTTGGAGAAACGGGCGAATCGATAAAGGGCGAATAACGCGTCGAAATAGATTTCGGGAAGCGGCCCTTTCGATAGGGTGGTGAGGCAATCGTCTTCCGGAAAATAGTCGAACACGATCACTTTGCGCTCATCGTCATGGAAGCAGACTTTCGCCATGTTGATACCGGCGTGTTTCAAGGTCTTGTAATCCTTAAGCGCCTCCTCATAGCCGCTACTAAAAGTACGGACCATGTAAGTGCGTCCAGACCAAGTGCAGATATAACTTGTGTGATCGTCATGGACGGCTTTGACGGACACCACGACGAACTTCTTGTTTTTGGCGAGAATCACTTCTTCCATACCCTAAATTGTAGCAAATCGCCCACACCGTGTAGAGCCTTTTGCGCAGGTTATCGCACAGGAAAGGCTAAGTGTTAGGGAAAAATCATCCAGCTGAATAGGCCGAATCTTTTGTCCACTTCCAACATTTTCGTGCCAAATACATCAGTGAAACATCGAAGCGGAATTTGTATCGCAAAACGAAAATAAATTGACGATTCAATAGAAAGAAAGACGACCTGCGCCTAATTTCGATATTAAACGGCTTTTTCGCATGGAAATAAGACGGAAAATGCAAATTTCATTACATAAATTGGTCGTCAATAACCGTGCATTTATTGACACCTGAATAAAAGACATTGGCCGGGCGTGTTTTTAATCGCGTTTTCGGGTGGAGGCAAAACCTTTTCGCGCGTGCGTAATTTTTATTTTCTTTATGTTTCCCTTGCGAGCAGGGTAATATACCCGCATATGGGCACCTTCATCTTGCTATCCGCGATCCCTGGGTCGGGAAAGTCGACCTGGGCCAAAGCGTACCAAAAGGCACACCCGAATACGTACATCGTCTCCTCGGACGATATTCGCGAACGGCTCACCGGCGAAGTGCAGAATTTTGAGCATGAGGGCCTTGTGTGGGAAATCTTTCTCGATGAGTTACGCTCCCACGAAAACGAAGATTGCACGATGATCGCCGACGCGACCAACCTGCAAAATACCTACCGTCGTTATTATCACCAAAACACCCCTGGCTACGATCGCCACGTCCTTGTGCTGTTCGATATCCCCTTTGAGCGGTGCGTGAAGTTCAATAAGATGCGTGAAGCGCGCCGCATCGTCTCAGACAAAGGAATGCAGGAACTCCGCGCCGAGTTTGAAATCCCATCCCAAGAGGTCATCGATCTCTATGACGAATACCTCGTGGTCGACGAAAACTTCAACGTCACGAAAGTGAAATAAAAACGCCCGGCTGGGCGTTTTGTTTTAGCTTTGCTAATTAAGTGGAGCGGAGAGCTTCTTGTCGCCGCTGCCCTTAAGGGTAGAACGAGCAAAGACGAGCGAAGCAAGGATCAAGAGGCCGCCAAGGATGAAGGCCATGATGGAGAATTCCATGTAGGCGCCGTTGGTGCTGTGGATGGCACGGGCAACGAGGGAGACGTCGTCCGGGGTCTTTTTGCTCTGGGAGAGGTATTCGAAGATGCCCGCCGAGAGGATCAAACCACCGGTAACGCAGAGGGAGCCCTCAAAGAGGAAGCCATTGATTTTGTTGATGACGCCCTTCTTTTCCGCGATGCCATAACCGACGAAGGCGATGCCAGAAAGTAGCGCAGCCCCCAACGAAAGGAGGGAGCCGACCAGCATCTGCTTCGCGACGGCGGCTTGCTGATACACGCCATTGCCGGTGATGACCATGATGTAGGAGGAGAAGAAGACGACTCCGACGGCAAGGGTCGCGGCGAACAAGGTGCCATCGATGATCTTCATGATACTGTTCAGTTCTTCGCCTTCGCCATACATACGGACGAGAGGGATGTTGCTAACGAGCAAGGAGACGATGGCCAAGACGGAATAGACGACGATGACGAAGCCGAATTCGTCATAGCCGATGTTGGTGGAGGTCAAACGATAGAGCCAGGTGGCGTTAAGAAGGAAAAATAACGCGGCGAGGTAACCGATCGCGATGAAGCTGCCAAAGCTGCGACGAACGAGACGGTCGTCTTTCTCGTGGAGCAAGGAGAGAACCGAGTTGAATAAGCCATAGACCGAAACGATCAAGCCAGCGATGCCGGTGACGCCAAGCATGGCGGCTAAGCCAAAGCTCATGGTAGGAAGTTCGATCGGTCCGGTTTTGAGCCAGAGGAACGGGGTGACAAGGAATCCGAAATAGATGCCAAGGAAACCAAATCCAATGCCCAAAGCGACGAACAGAATCACATTGATTAAGCGTACGGTGGATGAATACTTCATAGAGACCTCCCGACTTTTCGTTGCGTTAAACGCGCGAAAAAGTAGCCCCAATATTAAAGTCTATCTTAGATAGATAGTCAATGCGGTTTTTGGCGGGCCAATACACGGCGTTACTTAGCGAAAGATTTGGCCACCACCATCGCGGATAAAAGAGCGAACCCAAGGTTGTATCCGCCACATAGCCCATCGATGTCCAGACACTCGCCAACGAAGTGATGCGATGGGTTGATTCGACTTCGCAACATACCGTCCACTTGACCTAATTCCACGCCGCCTCTAGTGACCTGGGAAGCGTCGAAATCATAGAAGCCATCCACAGTGAAACGAAGTGCTTTTATTAAGGCTGCAATTCGCGCAAAATCCTCGTGTTTTAAGGCTTTTTTCACGGAAATTGCGGCTTTTTTGTAGATGAAATCAGCAAGTTGTTTTTCAAAAAACGGCATCAAGAACCCCTCGCCGAATCGGGCATAGGAATGCGCTAATTTTCCAGTGATTTCCTCTTCTTCTAGCTCAGGGAAAAGATCTAAGGAAACGATGTCTCCATGACGCGCTTTGTTGGATGCGTTCATGACGGCAATACCCGACAAACCGTCTTTTTTAAACGTGACTTCCCCTACTTCTTCATAAACCACTTTGCCGTCTTGAAGAAGCGTAAGCCGCACGCCATGACGAACGCCGAAAAGGGACTTTGGAACGTCGTGACTTTTGATTGGGCACAAGACAGGACGTAACGAGGCGATGCGATATCCATGGTTTTTAAGCACGGCGAACATCGTCCCATCGGAACCAAGACTCGCTTGGCTTGCCCCGCCAAAAGCAAAGATCAGATGGTCGAAGGAATACGTCCCTTTATTCGTTTTGACCGTGCAATCGCTTAGATCTTCAACTTGCTCCTCCAAGCGAACTTGGACATGAGCGTTTTCAAGTAGGCGGGCGAGTTGATGAACATAATTCGGCGCACTATAGGAAAGAGGATATAGGAGTTCCCCTTTCGCCATCGTTTCAATGCCTAGGGAGTCCAGGGTGTCCAAAAGCCCTCTTTCGCCCCCGACTAAATGAAGAAGCCCATCAACGAATCGAGGCTGGTTAAATGCGGCGGAGGTAAAGGGCACGTGCATCAAATTGCAATGGCCGTTCCCGGTTGCATAGAGTTTCTTTCCGATTTTCTCCATGCGATCGATGAGCGTTATCTGCGCGTCCTTTAACTGGCGCGACAAAAGCAGCGCGGTGTAGATTCCGCTTGCGCTAGCTCCGATTATCCCAATCTTCATGCGTCTATTTTTCTTTTCGCGTCTTCGCCCGTCAAGTGAAGGCATTCAAAATCGGTCCATCGGTGTATCATTTACCAAAGAGGTAACCCCCATGAACGTTGCACTGCTTCTCATCGATGCCCGCGCAAGCCATGAAAAGATTGTCGAAGAGCTTCGCGTTATCTTTGATAAACTCGACGAAGACACCAAAAAGCGTCTTTTCGAAGAACGCTTTGAACGCCTGATTGTCCCCTTCGACTTAGCGCTTCAATGCGAAATGCTGAAGATCGCCCTCGACTCCACGAGAAAACGCAGGGAATTCCTTGTGTTCCTTCGCTCTATGGACGTCTTCAGTTATGACGCGCTTCGCTTTTTAGAGGAATATGCCAAACTCCGCCAAATCGACATCGAAGTAAGCTACGAGAAATGTCTCAGCGCCACCCATGACGAAGCCGAACGTCTATTGACCATTCTTAAAGCCGGCGTAGCTCCTTTATGGGAAGATGCACTTACCGCTTTAGGCCAATCCGACCTCGTAATCAACAAGGACGTGTATCAAATATTCGAGGATAACCTCCTCCGCATCATGGATTGTTTCCTCATGGTGGACGATGGCATCACCGATGGCGAGATCCTGAAAGCACTCGGGGGCGTAAGAGAGAATATGCTTTCCCGCATCGTCACGTCCAACGAAGAATTGTTCCAGCGTTCCTAAGCACACAAAAAATCCCCTTCGGCAGTAGTAGGTGCTGAAGGGGTTTTGTTTAGGCGACTTTCTTCGCGATGGCCTCGAAGGTTTCCTCCGAGAGGATATGCTCCATTTGGCAGCAGTCCTTTTCGGCGATTTCCTCGCTGACGCCAAGGTCGAGCAAGAATTTCTTCAGAGTGTGATGACGATTCAATACCTTTTTCGCGATATCGCGTCCCACATCCGTCAGTTTCATATCCCCATAGTCTCTGCGCGTGATCCAGCCGCGGTCGATGAGTTCGTGGCCCATTTGATGCACGGCGGGTTTGGAGATGCCCAAAAGCTTGGCAACGCGCGTCGTTTCCAGCGGTTGTCCATCCTCTTCGAGCATCAAAAGCGCTTCGAGGAAATCCTCTTGAGACTTGGTGGGTTTGGTCATGATTAACGCTTTTGGATCTTACCGGCTTTCGCGCCTTTGGAAGCGTGGAAGGCCACGGCGCCGTCTTGATTCTCAGCGAGCTTGTCCGCATATTCCAAAGCTTCGACTTTGGTCGCGAACGTCTTGATTACTTTTTCGCCCCCTGCGAATTTGATGACCCATTTGCCATCTTCAGCACGTTTCGAAACGTGATAAACCTTTTTCCCTGCCATTATTCATTACCTCCGGCGTTTTGATAATCTTATCACCGGTTTAGAAAAATACTGAATGGGAATGCTTAAGAGAATTCTGGAAGCCCACTATAGTGTCAGCCTTGCTTCAAATGCTATAATTTGCTGGCTATGTTAAGAAGTGATGCGCATTATCGCGGCCTTGCGGTCGTAAACGCCTATGATGTTTTGCCTTCGATCCGCCATTTCATCGATCGCATGGCTTTCGAACTCAAGGAGCTTGGCGTCGAGCTCGACGTAAAATCCACAGCGGAAATCTATGCCTTCATCGGAAGCAATGGGGAGCTTTATTCCGTTGACCTTCCTTATGACTTCGTTTTGTTCCTAGACAAAGACCGCTACATCTCCCACTTACTGGAAGAATCGGGAATGCGCTTATTCAACAGCGCCCGTGCCATCGAAGCCTGCGATGACAAGATGATTACCTACATGAACCTGATGCATTTCGGCATTCGCATGCCCAAGACGGTTTCAGGCCCTTTGCATTATTCGCTTTTGGATAACGAGGAATTCCTTCATAACCTCACGGAAGTCATCCCCTTTCCCATCGTGGCCAAGGGCAATTTCGGCTCCATGGGTGAAAACGTGTTCCTAGCCCACGACTTCGAGGAACTCAAAGCCATCGAAGCGAAATTAGCCTATCGCCCCCGCCTCTACCAGGAATTCATCGATACCTCCTGTGGCTTTGACTATCGTCTCATCGTCATCGGTGGCAAGTTCGTCGCCGGATATAAGCGGGTGTCCGTTAACGGAGACTTCCGCAGCAACCTCGCCCAAGGTGGCGTTGGGGTGGAACATACGATGAAGCCGTTCCAAATCGAGACCGCCGAACGCGTCGCCCGGGCCTTAAAGCTCGACTACTGTGGCATCGACCTTCTAGAATCCGGAGTCGCCGAGGAGCCAATCCTTTGCGAAGTCAATTCCAACGCTTTCCTAAAAGGCGTGGAAGAGGTCACCGGAAAAAACGTCGGCGCCATCTACGCCAAACACATCTTCGACGAAATCTACGTCATCTAAAACGACGCAATTCCGTTATAAATGCCGCAAAAGCGGCTTTTTATTCGCCGAAATAGAAGCGGCAGACATCACGCAGCACTTTGCGGTCCGCTTCATAACTAAGCACGCGCATCGCGTCGGCTGGGCTAAGGAAATATAGGTCTTGGACCTCTTCTTGTTGCACTTGCTTTCTTCCACCAATCACCTTGGAAACAAACCACGTGATGGTTTTGAATTTGCCTTCTTTATGGGAATAGACGCTTTCGGTTTTAAAGCCGGGAACGATGGCGACTTCATAGCCCGTTTCCTCTTTGATTTCACGTAACGCCGTCGCTTCAGGAGATGGGTCGCTTTCCTCGACGTGGCCCTTAGGCATGGAATAATGACCCTTTGCCATATGCTCCACAAGAACGCGTCCAGAATCATCGAAGACCACCGCGCCACAACAATGGACTTGCTTGCCTAAGATGTTGAAAATCGCGCCGACTTCCTCTTCGTTTAGGCCAATCGCTTCAAAATACTCTTCCAAGGTTCCATAACGTTCGAAGAAAAGATCAACGAAACGCACGACGACCCCTGGATCCATATGGAACATAAATCTCGGAAGGTCAGGCCATTTAGCGGACAGGGCCTTTTCAAAAGGTTCGAGCCGTCCGTCATAAGACAAATTGAAGTCACGGCAGGCGTCTTCTTTGCTCACCCCATTGGCAAGCAAAACAAGCAAAGCCACGATGCCCGTGCGATCCTTTCCGGTCTCGCAATGGAACAAGATGGGCTTAGGCATATGAAGCAAGGCGCGCAGGAGGTTTCTGATGGTCGCGGGATCTTCCACGAAAGACAAATACCAGAGGACGAAATCTTCGTCTTTTTGAGGGATGCGTTCCCCTACTTTGATTTCTAGCGGTTTATAGCAAATATCGGGGTCGTCCTTAAGCGGAGATGGGGCTCTTTTATTCGCGTCTTCTCCCCTTAAATCGATCACGGACTTAATTCCGATTTGTTTTAAAAGGGCAAGGTCTTCTTTCGACCCATAGCAAATAGACGCGCTGCGAAAGAGCACGCCTTCATGCGTCGTGCCATACGCACAGGGATATCCGCCAAGGTCGCGGAAATTGAGGATGCCTTCAAATTTCGGGTTCTGCATAGGCCAAATTGTATCGTAAGTGAAGAAAAACGGCCGCCTTTTTCAAGACAGCCGTGATCGTTAGTGCTGGACTACTTACCCGCGTTTTGCTTCTTAAGCTCGGCAAGGATGCCCGTGAGGAGTTCTTCCTGGGTTGGCTTCGGAGCTTCGGGTTCGGGTTCGACCGGACGCTCTTCGGGGTGCTTCTTGTAGTAAGCTTCTTTGGCCTTGGCATCGAGTTCGGCCTTCTTCGCCGCGGCGGTGTTGGCGACCTTGACGATGATGAAGAGGACGATCGCGATGATGATGAAGGCGATGACCGCGTTGATGAGCGTACCCCAGTCGATGATGGCGCTCATTTTTGAGGTGAAGGTCGTGCCATGCTGATCATAAAGCGCAAGCAGGGAGTTCTTCCATTGGATGAAGTCCGCGTCGTTGACGGTTAAGCCAGCCCTGCCTTGAGCAGCGGCGAATTCGATGACGCGATCGTTGGCTTCAGCCATGCTGAATGCCTGAAGGGTGTAAGTTCCATTTTCCCCAAGGAACGTCGCGCCTTTCTGCGCTTCCGTAACCGCGGGAAGAACGGTAACGAGGCCCTTAAGACCTCCTGGGACCGGCCAGGTCGCGAGGGACGTGAGCATTCCGACGAACGCGTTGACGATCGCGGAGAACGCGCCGCCGATGACGACGCCGACGGCAAGCATGAACGCGTTGCCACGATTGACGAACTCTTTGAATTCAGCCCAGAGTCCTTTGCCCGCTTTCTTGCGTTCCGCTTTGCGGGCGGCTTTTTCTTCTTTCGTTAATTTAGCCATGATAAATGTGCCTCCTGAAGATTCGTTTTGATTGTAGTCGGGTCAAGGTGTTTTTCAACTATCGGTTTCATCTTTCGAGAGGAAAGCCCTTACACCCTGCCTTTGTTTTTTTGCGTTTGCAGGGTTAGGCTCCCACTTTCGTCATGATGCCCGACATCGAATAGTCCCCGTCTTTTTCATAGGAGTTGACGATGTGGATTTCCGTAGCAGAGACAATGAGGATGTCCGCCTTATATTTGCCTCCTACATGGGGGATGTGGAAACCGAGTTTCCCACTGACGAAGAGCAATTCATAGTCTTCGAGTTGATGGATTGGATTGTCGCCATGGGAGTCTTGGGTTTGACTGGCGAAGAGCTTTGCGCTTTTTTCTTCCAGTTCCAAATGAATGAAGAAGGTCTCCCTGAGGTAGCCACCATCGCTTGTTTCGATTCTCTGCCCTTGCGCATCCACTTTGTATTGTTTCTGCTCCGTGGAAACGTAATGGCCATAGGTCGGCTCGATGATGTCTCCAACCGTCGTCAAGGACAGCGAGATAACCATACGCACGGGCGAATCCGTGCTATAGGAATCTAGACGGATGGCTCCATCTAACGGGAAGATGTAATAGATCGTGGTCCTGTCCTCGAAGGTGATCGCGTTGATCTTTTGATAATGGGCGAGGGCCGAACCGTCGTAGGTAACGTATTTCACCGGGGTTTCGAGGAGCTTCTCCCCGGTTTTATCTTTATAAGAGGAATAGGTCGGATAACGGGTCACCGTGACCTTCTTGGCCGCCTTGTCGAAAGCATAGATGGTGTTGTTTGCCATGTATTCTCCCGTCGTTATATCCACGTCATCGACTTCCGTCATCGCTTCGCTGGAATAGGAAGAGACAACTAAGCCCGAACTAAGTTCTCCGCTAGAGATACGTGGCTGCGGATCCGAGCAGGAGGCGAGCATTGCCGTGGCAATCGCCAAGAGGAAGAGAGGTTTTTTGTTCATGAGGGGCGCTCCTTTGGATTTTTTGCGCACATTCGAATTCACTGCCTGAATTGCGTGCCGTACATAATGATATCGGGCGCGCTATGCGACGTAATCATTTTCTCCAAAGCGCTCGGAAAACGTTTTCTTATACACTGTCAAAAATTTGATTCCTGCCAAGACTCTCTTACGCTGAGAAATCGGCACTAGAAAACTACTAACGAAATCGAAAAAAATCCGATATCAGGCAGGGCTTCTTTGAAGTTTGTTTTATGCAAGGCCGAAATTCGACCCTCTTTTTACGCTACGAAGTAAGTTTATTGATTTTTCGAATCGCTTAATTATCATTAACCCCGCAAGACCCGAGGGAGGGGTCTTAACGCTCCCCGCCATAGGACGTCACGAGCACGTCATCGAGTGGTTTTTGAAGCCCTCGTTGCAGGAGCCGCCCACAGGAGGAAAACATTATGCTTCAAGTCAGCAAAAGAGATGGGTCCTTAGTGGCCTTTGACCTCAAGAAAATCGAGAGCGCCATCGACCGCGCTTTCAAAGCCGAGCACCAGGAAGTCACCCCGGACATCGTGGAGCTGTTGGCCCTTCGCGTCACCAGCGCGCTCAATAAGAAAATCAAAAACGAAGTCGTCAGCGTCGAAGACATCCAAGACGCCGTCGAAATCGTCTTAATCCAAACCGGATACGTGGAAGTCGCCAAGTCCTACATGGACTACCGTGCCAAGCACGCCGCCCTCCGCACCGTGAAGAACACCAACCTCGACTTCAAAAACGTCGTCGATTCCTATCTTCGCGTCGCCGACTGGCGCGTCAAGGAGAACTCCACCGTCACCTATTCCGTCGGTGGCTTGATTCTCTCCAACTCCGGTGCCGTCACCGCCAACTACTGGCTCTCTGAGGTCTATGACAAGGAAATCGCCGATGCCCACCGCAACGCCGACATCCACATCCACGACCTCTCCATGCTCACCGGCTACTGCGCTGGCTGGTCCTTAAAGCAGCTCATCAAAGAAGGCCTCGGCGGCGTCGTTGGCAAAATCACCTCCTCCCCCGCCCGTCACCTCATGACGCTTTGCAACCAGATGGTCAACTTCTTGGGCATCATGCAGAACGAATGGGCAGGCGCACAGGCGTTCTCCTCCTTCGATACCTACTTAGCTCCCTTCGTCAAGAAAGACGGCCTCACCTACAAAGAGGTCAAGCAGTGCATCCAGTCCTTCATCTATGGCGTCAACACCCCCTCCCGTTGGGGCACCCAATCGCCGTTTACCAACATCACCCTCGACTGGACCGTCCCCGATGACATGGCCAACCTTCCCGCCATCGTCGGTGGTGAGGAAATGGACTTCACCTATGCCGATTGCAAAGAAGAAATGGCGATGGTGAACAAAGCCTTCATCGAAACGATGATCGAAGGCGACGCGAATGGCCGTGGCTTCCAATACCCGATCCCGACCTATTCCATCACCCGTGATTTCGACTGGTCCCCGACCGAGAACAACAAGTTGCTCTTCACGATGACCGCCAAATACGGCACCCCCTACTTCTCCAACTACATCAACTCGGACATGAAGCCTAGCGACGTCCGTTCGATGTGCTGCCGTCTCCGCCTCGACCTCCGCGAGCTTCGCAAGAAATCCGGTGGCTTCTTCGGATCGGGCGAATCCACGGGCTCCATCGGCGTCGTCACCATCAACATGCCCCGCATCGCCTACCTTGCGACCGACAAAGCGGACTTCTATGCCCGTCTTGATCGCTTAATGGACATCTCCGCCCGCTCCTTGAAGGTGAAGCGTGATACCGTCTCCAAACTCCTCGATGCCGGTTTATATCCCTACACCAAGCATTACCTCGGCACCTTCAACAACCACTTCTCCACCATCGGTTTGGTCGGCATGAACGAAGCCTGCCTCAATGCCCGCTGGATCGGCAAGGACCTCACCCACAAAGAGGCCCAGGAATTCACCGAGGAAGTCCTCAACCACATGAGGACCCGCCTCTCCGATTACCAGGAACAATACGGCGACCTCTATAACCTCGAGGCCACCCCCGCCGAATCCACCGCCTACCGTCTTGCCAAGCACGACAAGCAGCGCTTCCCCGACATCATCACCGCCTCCAAGGCCGGCGAAACCCCCTATTACACCAACTCCAGCCACTTACCGGTTGGCTATACCGAAGACATCTTCGCCGCGCTAGACATCGAGGATCGCTTCCAGACCCTCTACACCTCGGGCACCGTCTTCCACGCCTTCCTCGGCCAGCGTCTCCCCAACTGGGAATCCTGCATGAAGTTGGTCCGCAAGATCGCCTATAACTACAAGCTCCCCTACTACACGATGTCCCCGACCTACTCGGTCTGCGCCGATCACGGCTACATCACCGGCGAGCAATACCGTTGCCCGACCTGCGGCAAGGAAACCGAAGTCTATAGCCGCATCACCGGCTACTACCGTCCGGTCAAGAACTGGAACGCCGGCAAGGTTCAGGAATTCAACATGCGTAAGACCTACGTCATCGATGAGAACCAAGAACCCAATCACGCCGAAGGCGCCTCCTGCGATTGCGGCCACGTCCACACCGAGACCGAAGGGCCAAAGGTCGAAGGACTCTTGCTCTTCACCTCCCCCACTTGCCCCAACTGCAAGATGGCCAAGATGCTCTTAGATAAGGCGGGGGTGCGTTACACCAACGTCGACGCGGCCACCAACCGTGAACTCGTCGCCCAATATGGCATCAAGCAAGCCCCGACTCTCATCGTTCCAAGCGAAAAGGGCTACCGCTCCTTCGAGAACGCGTCCTTGATCAAAGGATTCATCGAAGCCAGCAAGGTCAGCGAATAATTCCCTCATCCAAACTCCATAAGGCTCCTTCTCCAAGGGGCCTTCTTAATCTAAAAGGAAACTACTATGTACGACTGCATCATCGTTGGTTGTGGCCCTGCGGGCATGACCGCCGCGTTATACCTCTTGCGCGCGAATAAGACCGTTTTGTTACTCGAAAAGGATTCCATCGGCGGACAGATTGCCAAATCGCCACGCCTTGAAAACTATCCTTCCATCAAATCCATCTCGGGATCGGAGTGGAGCGATAACCTCTTCGAACAGATCACCGACCTTGGGGCTGAATTCGAACTTGAGGACGTCACGGAAATCAAAAAGGACGTCGACGTGTTCCGCGTGAAGACCAACTTCAATCTTTATGACGCCAAAACCGTCATCATCGCGACCGGTTGCACCCACAAGCATCTTGGCCTTCCCAAAGAAGAAGAACTCACGGGACATGGCATCTCTTATTGCGCCACCTGCGATGGCGCCTTCTTCGCCGGCCAGGACGTCTTGCTCATCGGCGACGCGAACACCGCGCTTCAATACGCGATTTCGCTTTCGGATACGTGCAAGAGCGTCTTCATCGCCACCTTATTCGATAAGTTCTTCGCGGACGACATCCTCGTTGAACGCATGAAAAAGATTCCCAACATCACCTATCGCCATAACCTCAGCAGCAAAGAGTTCTTGGGCGAAAAAGAACTCGAAGGCGTCGTCTTCGAAGACACCAAGACCGGGGAAGAGGTCACCATCAAAGCGGAGGGCTGCTTCATCGCCATCGGCCAAGAGCCCCATAACGAAGCGTTCAAGGACATCGTCGAACTCGATGAGCGTGGATTCATCGTCGTCGACCGTCGTCAGCGCACGAAAATCCCCGGGCTTTTCGCCGCGGGGGATTGCACGCAGAAGTTCGTTCGTCAGGTCATCACCGCGACTTGCGATGGCGCCACGGCGGCCGTCGAGGCGACCAATTATCTCAATCGTTAGTTATTCGTCGTAACCACGAAGGCCCACGCTTGGTACGTGGGCTTTTATTATTTCGACGTATTCCTTGGCTTTTTGCAGGGGAATTGCGTGGAAATGATGAGAAATGCAGTATTCGCTGTCGACGTAGCGTTGCAAGAAATAACGTTTCGCACCAGCGATCCAACGTCCGATTTGTTCCATGTCCGAGGCGTCGTGGAATTCCTCCATGATGGTCGTGCGGAATTCATAGCCAATGCCGCTATTCATCAAGAAGTCCACCGACTCCTCGATCTTGGCTAAGTCCACGGGAACGCCAGCGGTTAAATCGTATTTGAATTTGGAGTTTTTGATGTCCATCGCGACATAATCCAGCAACCCTTTTCCAGCGAGGTTTTTGATCACATCCGGATGGCAGCCGTTGGAATCAAGTTTGATCTTGTACCCAAGGGAACGGATTTCGCGAATCTTATCTTCTAGATCCGGCATTAAGGTAGGTTCGCCACCCGAGATGCACACCGCATCCAAGACACCTTGGCGCTTGGTTAGATAATCCATGATCTCCGCCCAGGGGATCTTCGCGGCGCGTTCTGGGTGAAGCACCAAATCCCCGTTATGGCAAAAAGGGCAGCGGAACGGGCAACCCGCCATGAAAAGCGTCGCGGTTAGGTTATCGTCGAAATCGACGAGAGATAGTTTTTCTAATCCTGAAAAGTCCATGGTTATGCCTCGCTGCTACTGGATACTTCCTCTGGGGTTTCTTCTTCCTTAGGTTCCACACGCTGGTAGCCTTCAAGAGGAGGGATCTCGAATTCTTCCGTTCCCATCCATTCCCCATCCATGTCCATACGGATAAGGGAAGAGGAAAAATCGATGGTGATTTCGCCTAATACGATTGGCTCAAACGGGAAGGATATGCCCCCATTTACGCCAAGGCCGGAAATCTCATTGGTTTTCATGTTATAGAGCATGCTCAAGCTCGATCCTTCGGCAAAGGAGAAGGATTCGTCGATTTTCGTTTTGACTTCCTCTTTGCTTGACTCCGGGTTCACGCTCGAGACGATCGCGGCAAGAGCATCGGTTTGAAGCGTGAATTCCACTTGATAACGATCGCGGTCATAGGGCGTTAAATGAATCGCCTCTTCCAAAGAGGGATCTTCGCTTGCGGCCAATAACACGTTTTCCATGCTGAGTTCAGGGACTGCCAAAAGGGCGGCAAGATCACGGTATTGGTCATCGTTAAGGAACGAATAGACGTCTGGAAAAAGGAATTTGTTGTTCTCCACGCCAAAATCCGATAGGTCGATTTCGCTCAGATCCACGTAAAGGTCTCCGCTTACCGAATATAAGTCGAAACCCGTTGTGGGAAGATCGATGGTCGTGGTCGCGACACCGCGCTTTTGCTTGAGTTGGATTAATTCACAATCAACCCGTGCTTTCATTTTCGCGCTTTGAAAATAGGTGTAATCCAATAAGTCCCCAATGCTTTCGGGAGGGTAATCGTTATAAAGGGTGATGTTTACGCCTTGGAAATCTAAACCGACGTCGATGGACTGGCTGGCGGCTTGAGCCGTTAAGGTCGTGCCAAAGGAGCCTTGAACGTCCAACTTTTGGCAAGGGAGCACTACTTCGCTTGATGCGCTGGAAGAAGTGGGCAAAGCGGAAGAAGAACTGCTCGTTCCCGCGCAAGAAAGAAGCATCGGGACGCTAAGTAGTGGAAAAAATAAGGCGCTTCGTTTCACGGGCAAATTGTAGCACAGGCGCGCAGGAACAAACCTTACGCAAACGCAAATAATAGAACGAAGTTTTACATTTACTCGACTCGAAACCGTTTTTTTACTCGATTTGAAATCGTTTTTTTACTCGACTGAATTGCGTTTTTTTACTCGACTGAATTGCGTTTTTTTACTCGATTCATGTATGATAACCATTGGAGATTAGCTATGAACACAGAACTCTACTTACCAAGATTATTCGATGATACGCTGGATTTCGCCTTGAAAACTAAGTGCGTTGTTGTCGTTGAAGGACCAAAATGGTGCGGAAAAAGCACAACGTGCAAAAGGCATGTAAAAGAAACCGTGGATCTCATGCCTATCCAAACGCGGGAAGACCTTGTTCAAGAGGCCAAAATCGCGTCGCATCAATTTCTTACTTCCCGAGCACACCCTCTGCTTATCGATGAATGGCAACATGTCGCTTTCCTTTGGGATCAGCTTAAATACGAAGCGGATCAGTCTCACGCCTTTGGACAATACGTATTGACCGGAAGCGTCACAGACCGTGATATCGATGCTTCGTTCTTCAAACAAGAGGATAAACATACCGGCAACGGAAGAATCGTTCGTAAAAGAATGCGTACGATGTCCCTTTTCGAAAGCGGGGAAAGCAATGGCTTCGTCTCGCTTAAAGAATTGCAGATGGGTTCTTTTTGCCCGGCACGTTCGAAAATGACGATTGAAGATTATGCGTTCGCCATTTGCAGAGGCGGATGGCCAGTCGCCGTCACGCACCAAGGAGATGTCGCGTTGCAACAGGCAAGAGATTATTACGAAACCGTCGTAACCGATGACCTGTTCTCCTTAAAAACCATTCGCCTAAATAAAGACGAAGGAAAAGCAAGAAAGATGATGCGCTCTTATGCGCGAAACATCTCTATTCCCGCTTCCGCCGAAACCCTTCTTGACGATTGCACCGATGGCGATTCTTCTTTTGACAAAGAAACGTTTTATAGATATCTGAACGCATTAGATTACCTCTTTGTCACCGATGAACTGCCCGCTTGGAACCCGAACGTAAGAAGCAAAACAGCAATACGCACCAAGCCAACGCGTCATTTTGTGGATCCTTCTATCGCGACCTCAAGCCTTGGCCTGACGCCACAATCGCTATTCCGCAATATAACAGAATTCGGATTTCTCTTTGAATCGCTTGCCGTCCGCGATATTCGCATTTATGCGGAAGCAATCGGGGCTAGGGTATATAAATACCGCGACGCCAAAAGACGCGAAGCAGATATTGTCATTGTCTTCTCAAACGGCTCGTTCGCTCTGGTCGAAGTAAAACTTGGAGGCGCAGAAGACGTAGAGGAGGCGGCCACTAAGCTAACTGCCCTTGCGCGCGATATCGACACACAAAAGACAGGAGATTTGGCATTCCTGATGGTCGTCACGAAAGGAAATATCGCATATCGTCGTAAACAGGATAGCGTTTACGTCGTGCCTTTGGGTTGTCTCAGGGATTAACTCCGCTATTTCGAGCCTGTTTCCAAGGCATCAGCATCCACGCACACTCTACGCGATTTTAGGTGAGAAAAAACTGCCACACCTTTATACTTTTGCTCATGAGCAAAGCAGATCAGATTTTTATTGAAAACATGACCGAGATCCTCACCCATGGGGTTTCGGACGAAAACTATCCCGTCCGCCCGAAATGGGAAGATGGGACCCCCGCCCACACCATCAAGGTTTTCGGGCTCACCAATCGTTATAACCTCGCGGAAGAATTCCCCATTCTCACCCTTCGCCGCACGGCATTTAAGAGTTGTCTTGATGAGATCCTTTGGATTTGGCAAAAGAAGTCCAACAACATCCATGATCTCAAGCCCCACATTTGGGATGCATGGGCCGATGAGAACGGTTCCATCGGGAAAGCATATGGGTATCAATTAGCCAAGAAATCCATTTACCCAGAAGGCGAGTTCGACCAAGTCGATCGCGTTCTCTTTGACTTGAAGAACAATCCCCACTCCCGCCGCATCCTCACCAATATCTATAACTTTGAGGATCTGCACGAGATGAATCTCTATCCTTGTGCCTATTCGATGACTTTCAATGTCTCTGGCGATACCCTAAACGGCATTTTGAACCAGCGTTCTGGGGACATGCTTACCGCGAACAACTGGAACGTCGTCCAATATGCCTTATTGCTCCATATGTTCGCCCAGGTAAGTGGATTGAAAGTCGGCACGTTGCTTCACGTCGTCGCCGATGCGCACATCTATGACCGCCACATTCCCCTTGTGAAAAAAGTGCTTGCGAATAAACCACACCCCGCCCCGAAGCTTTGGATCAACCCCGAAGTGAAAGACTTCTATCAATTCACCGTCGATGATTTCCGCCTTGAAGGCTATGAATTCGACGTATTGGAGGACAAGATTCCCGTTGCCGTATGAGCAAACTCATTGAAATCCTTAACTGCGACGAACGCTTTGGTATTGGCAAGCGAAATGGATTGCTTTTCGTTTTGCCTAAAGACATGGCGTTTTTCCGCCAAACAACCCTGGGGCATACGGTCGTCCTAGGCGAAAACACATTGCTTTCTTTTCCAAGCCAAAAACCTCTTCCAAAGCGCAAGCACATCGTCTTAAGCCAAGACCCTAGTCACAATTACGATGGCGTGGAGAACGTACACACGTGGAACGATTTCCTTAACGCGATCAAAAAAGAGCTCACCCATGACGATGTTTATATCATCGGCGGCGCGTCCATTTATCGTCAACTCCTGCCTTACTGCGACGAGGTATTGTTAACCAAGGTGCTCGAGGATGGCGAAGCGGAGGTCTTCTTCGAAAACCTCGATGCGCTTCCGGAGTTCGCTCTTGTAGAAGCTAAGCCCGAAGAGCAAGATAACGGCCACCGCATCCGCTTCTGCCGTTACGAAAACAAGGCCAAGCGCCCTTTATAAAACATCGTTCTTACTTCGATTCGAACATCTCCGCGGCTTGCGCGAGCAACTCGCGGATTTTTAATCCCTGCGGACAGACGCGTTCGCATAGGCCACAGCGAATGCAATCACTGGCCTTGCCACGACTTTGGATCAGTTCGTTATATTGCCTTCCAGCACCCCAGTCATGGAAGGCTCTGCGCGCATTAACAATAGTAAAGACGTTAGGGATTTCAATGCCTTTGGGACAATGGTTTTCTTCCACGCAATAACGGCACCGGGTGCAGGGAATCGTATTCTTCCTAACGATGATATCACGGACCTTTTCGATCGCTTCGAGTTCCTTCTTACTTAAATCCTCGTAGTCTTTCGTGCTGGCGATGTTATCCCGTAATTGATCTAAATTCGACATACCGGATAAAACCATCGCGATTTGAGGGAAGTGGAGCGCAAAGCGCACGGCATAACTCGCGTAGGAACGGTTTCCTAACGCGTCATAAACCTGCTTTGCCTCATCGGGTAAGTTCACCAGCGTCCCGCCTTTGACCGGCTCCATGACGATGATGGGCTTGCCATGCTTCTTCACGATGTCATAAAGTGCTTTGCTTTGAATCGTGTCGGAAACGTAATCGAGGTAATTGAATTGGATTTGGACGACTTCGATTTCCGGGTATTCCGTCAAAATCTGGTCGAGAACCTCGGGGCTATCGTGGAACGAAATACCCACGTGACGAATATAGCCCTGACGCTTTAGTTCAAAGGCCGTCTCGTAAGCCCGGCATCTCTTGAAATGCAGGAAGTTGTTCCGGTTTTGAGCGTGCATCAAATAGTTGTCGAAATACTCCACGCCCGTGGCTTCAAGTTGGGATTTGAAAAACGGAACGATGTCTTCCTCGCGATGGAAATAAGGCTCGGTCAATTTATCCGTAAGCAGATATTCTTCGCGTTTATGACGGGAGGTAAGCGCCTCTTCGATCGCGAGTTCGGAAGCCCCGTTATGGTAGCCGTGGGCCGTGTCGAAATAGTTGAATCCATTCGCGATGAACTCATCAACCATGGTCTTGAATTGCTCAATGTCGATCTGTTCACCGATCATTGGTAAGCGCATGCAGCCGAATCCGAATCGTTTCTTCGCGTTCTCTAATTCCATGGAAAATCTCCTTTTTGCAGGCTTATCGATACGTTCCGATAAGGAAACCGTTATCTTTCGTCCCTGCGTTGATATCCAATGTTTTGCCCGTGGAGAAACTGGTTAAGGCTAAATCCACGGTTTGTGGGCCGTTACTAGATTGGGTGAAGATGATCGAGTCGTATTTTGAAGAATCGACCGTGACGGTAAACGTACCGCCCGAGGATGCAAGCTTCGTTCCAGGCCAAGCGGACATGCTCTTGCCCGTTAAGGAATTCCAGCAATAGGCGTAACCACTGCCCCACGACGCTTTGAGCTTCGCGGTGACGTTCCCTTTGCTTTGGATTCCAAGCAAAGCGCCGACATCGACGCGTCCATAACCCAGTTGGTTCGCCTTAGCGATCGAAGAAGTAGTCAAAGCATGGCAACTACCAAATAACGCCCGTTCGAAATCAACCGCGCCCTTCGTTGGATTGGCCTCGAAATAAAGCGCGGCCATCCCGGCGACGATTGGGGAAGCGAAAGATGTCCCCTTCCATTCCCATCCGTCATAGGACTTTCCATCGTAATGGCAGCAACCATACATCCGCTCGGCCGGAGCAAGGACATCGATGGATTGCCATTCAGGGGAAGAGTTATAGGAAGAACCCGTCCATATTTCCGTGGAGCTATTCGCGGCAAGGCCACCCACGCCGATGACGTGATCCACGCAACCTGGGAACGTGAATTCGGTGGGCTTTCCATCTTCGCCTCCGTTTCCGCCCGCGGAAATGACGGGAATGCCTTTGTCATAACAGTATTTGACGGGTGCATCAAAGACGGTTCCTAAATCGGACCCATCGTCGATTAGGTCACCCCCATAGTCATAATAAGAGCCGATGGAAATGGTGACGACCTTCGCCCCGTTATCCGCCGCATAAGTGAACGCCTTGGCAATGGACTTGGGCTTTAAGTCGGTTTTTAGAAGCAGCAAAGACGCTTCGGGGGCGATCCCCACCACGCCTTTTCCATTGGCTCCTGAGGCGGCTACACCTGCGCAGAAAGTGCCATGAGATTCGCCCATGTTCACGACCTTGTCCGGCCCGACATAAGTTGATGTTTTGCCGCTACCATCCGTAACAAAGGAAGCCGACAAAGAAGACACTTTGCTCGTCCCGTCGGCAAAGACAAAATCTTCATGGTCTGGATTAAAGCCCACGTCGATGACCGCGATGGTCACACCACGTCCGCGATATTGCCCCCACACGGAAAAGATATCGCCAATATGGTTTAGATAGTATTGATGACCAAGAAGGGGTTCGCCCATCGGATCGCGTTCTTGACGCTGCGCGGAAGAGGAACTGCTGATAATCGAAGAACTGCTCGACGTCACGCTGGAAACTTCTTCCGACTCGCTCGACGAGGATTCTTGCTTCGAAGAAGTCACCTCTTCCGAACTTATTTCCGCGCTGGAAAAGGCGGAACTAGACATTGGGCCATTGCCGCAAGAGAACAGCAACGCGGATGTAAGCACCAATAAGCGAATCGTCTTCATATTTATGCTTCCTTAGGATTTTTACCAATCAGCTTTTGGAAATGGAGGATGTTGTGTTTGCCAATGCGTGAATAATGGAGGCCATCGCTCATCGCTTGGGCCATGACGATACCAAGGCCACCGGGCTTATCCTCGTCGTGCTCGGGCTTATCCGTTAATGGATTAAATGGAATGCCTTCGTCGACGATCGCACCCAAGATGCGGTTTGCTTCGTCGTGAAGCACTAAGCGGATGGGAGCCGTGGTTTTCGAATAGAAGACGACGTTGGAGCAAAGTTCGTCCAAGATGACTTGAATGTTCGCGATGAGCTCTAGATCTTTTCCCTCGAGAAAGGAATCCACAAAGGGAGCGACCTTTTCAAGCCCCTCTGGGGTAGGTTCAAAGCTTAAGGAAAATTCCTTCGCGTAATCCAGCGCAACCATGCAAGCGTCATCGCTTTGCTCGGCCTCACCCACAAACGCCACGATGCGTTCCATCATGAGATTCATGGTTTCGCCACTAGGCAAATCGCGGGCGTCATTGAGCACATTGAGGATGCGCTTGCGACCAAAGAGTTCACCCTTGACGTTCATCGCCTCGGACACGCCATCGGTATAGAGGAAGAGGCGGTCGCCAAGATCGAGTTTGCGTTCTTGGATGGCATAAGGGAACGTATCGTCGCAACCAAGCGGAAGGTTGGAATCTTCCTCTAATTCGCTATAGGAACCGTTATGGTAGACGAACACCGGCTCATGGCCCGCATTGACATAACGGAGCTTGCCCGTGGTGATATCAAGCACCGCGACAAACGCCGTAACGAACAAGAATTCAGTATTGGAGTCACAGAGGATTCGGTTGGCTTCGGCAATATCAAGATCGCTGGCCACCATACGGAGGACGGTGTCCGCTTTGGCCATGAACAAAGCCGCGGGCACGCCTTTGCCGGAAACGTCGCCGATAAAGAACGCGACGCGATTCTCGTCGATCATGAAATAGTTGTATAAGTCGCCGCCGACTTCCTTCGCTGGCTTCATGTATCCGCGAATTAAATAACGCTCGCCCTCCATCGGTTTGGAAGGAACCATGGAAGCCTGAATGCGTTCAGCTAAGGCGAGATCTGCGTTGATTTTTTCTTCATAAGCCGCCGATTTGCGGACTTTTTCCGAATAATCGCGAATGGCTTCTTGGGTGTAATAAAGCGCGTTATTGAGATCGGTTAATTCGTTTTCGAATCCTTTGTTAATTGGGGTGAATTGCGTTCCGGGTTGGCCCGCTTCTAGGTCTTGGACGTAAGCATTACTTTGACTAGCGAGGCGCCGGGTCTTACGGATGACGAGGAAATATAAGAGCAGGAAGACGACGCCCAAAAGCAATACCAGGATGACGCTTGCGACGATGGCGAACCCTTGTGTGAAACGGGGAATGGTCGCATAGACTTCCGAATCCTTCGTCTCGCGCACCAGCCATAAACGCGCCGGGGCATACGTCTCGATCGTGGGGTGCTTCACTTCGGCCATGAAAAGGCCGCTGGCGACCATCTTTCCCATCATGGGATCCGTTATGGAATAACCGTAAAAATCTCCTTCGGTAAAGGGGTAACCCCGGTTGAAAAACGCGCCAAGATATAACGAGGTCGCTTGTTCTGGGGCGGGAGCGAATGAGCTGCTCATGCAAACAAGGACCATGCGGTTGCTGTCGACGTCCTCATAGAAGATGCCGACAAACGTCGTGACATAACGCTGCATGCTATCCACGATGCGGCTATTGAGAAAGGTGTTCGCGGCGTCTTGAATCACTTTTTTATACGCCGTTTCTTCCGCGCTTCCTGGAGTAAACGGGCCTTGCGGTTTGTTGTTGCGATATGCCTCGACGACCGGCAGCAAGCCATAACCAACTGAGGCGTATTCTTCTTGGGAATAGAGTTCGTCGAGGTTCCCAAGATCCTGCGCGTCGTCTTTGACGGCTGTTTCAAAAGCCGTTTCGCGCAAAACGAAATAGCCACCGAGGTAGAGCCCTCCCAAACTCGTGATAACGGCTAGGAAGGTGGGTAGCAAGACGGCAAGGGATAGAGGGAAGCGCCGTTTTTTCATTCGATGGTGATTTGACGAGCAAAGCCCGTGACGCGGAAGATCTCCAGGATGACGGCGTTGGCGTTTTTCACGACGACGTGCTCTTTACCGCCGAGTTTCTTTTGATAGGAGAAGAGTAAGCGAAGGCCAGAAGAGGAAAGGTATTCAAGCTCCGCAAAGTCAAAGTGGATGTCCGTGAATCCGCTTTCGCCTTCAAGCGAAGCGGAAAGGGTGGTCGACGTAGTCGTGTCGAGCCTTCCTTTAAGCACGACGTTTAAAACGGTTCCTTCAAGCTTTTTTTCAATTTCCATTGTTTTGGTTCCTTTCTTGCGGAGTGAGTTGAATCTCCATAATTGTGTTGTTGGTGTTGAGAACGCGCAAGTACTTGAAGTCGCTCGCGACCTTCTTCACGACTTCGATGCCATGGTATTGCATCTCCTCGTCTTCCCCCGATACGAACGTCGTCGGGTCAAAGGTGACGCCATCGTCGCGGATGCGTACAAGAAGGCGGTCTTGATCCTCGATCTTCGATACGTTGATGTCGATGTATTGGACACCCGTGCGACGGCGATAACCATGGGCGATCGTATTCGCGATGATCTCTTCCGTGGCTATAGCAAGCATGGCCGCAGATTTTTCATCATGGTATTTTTCCTGCGTATAACGCTGAAGTTCTTCGACGGCTTTGGAAATCTCCTCTTCCTTCGCGGGGATGGAAATATCCAAGCATTGGTCTTCTTTACGCTCGTTTGGAAGTAGCAAGATAGGCGAACCATGGAGCTTACCGATTTTTCTGCCGATGAGGACGACCGCGATGGTAATCACCAAGGCGGCCGCTTCCATGATGATGACGCCATAGGAGAAGCCGATGACGCCAAGATGCATCATGAGGAAATAAATCGTCACGGGGCCGATAAGTCCAATGCGGACGATGTTGCCCACGACCGGTGGGACGTTGACCAAAATCGAAGGGTAATAACTATTCAGGTACTTATTCGCTGCATAGAGCAAGAAAGAGATGCAGTAGAGACGAACGACAAGAAGCGGATCGGTGATCCCTTCCGCGACGCTTCCTCCCACAATGCCCACCGTGGATAAATCCACACCGAACAAATGGAAGAAGACCTCGGGGAAGATCATCGAAATCGCGGTTAACGTCACCGTGACGACCATCGCGATGATGAATACCCAACGCGCCACTTTACGCACGCTGAAATAGTCTTTCTCGCCAAACAAAGACGAAATAACCGAGGGCATGATCTGCAAAATGCCTAAGACGAACAAATCGATGACAAAGGAGAAGTTACTAAGCATCGCAAAAAGCGGTATCTCGGTGTCTTTGAGATATGCCGTCGCGGCGAGATTCAAAGCCAAACAATAGACGAAGGACAAACCCACCAAGGCACTCGTCGACGAGCCGGCTTTGAAGATTTCCGGCGCGAAACGAAGCGCTCCTTTTATAGGGCAGGTCAAATCAATCGCCCGCTTCTTTGATTTTATATAAGGAATTAAGACGACTAAGCCCGCGAGTAAGCCAATGCCCGTACTCGCCGCCACGCCATACATGGCCACGGAGCGGTCTAAGGTCGCGCAGAAGAGCACTTCCACCGCGATATGGACGACGTTGGTGATGAAGAAATAGACCGCGCCTAAAGTCGGGCTGCTATCCGAAGGAAGGAAATAGGCGATGACGAAAGTGATGCCAAAGATCGGGGCCTGATAGGCGAAGACCTGCATGTACTGCGAAATCATCGGGGCAAGGTTTTGGAAATTGCCCGCGAAGAACGTGGCGATCGGGCCTGCGGCAAATAGGCCAAGAGGAATGAAAATCAAACTGATGGTAAAGGCCAAAATCAAAGCGATTTTGAATACTTTCGAGGCCTCTTTCACCATGCGCTTGCCAAGGTAATTCGCCCCCACGATGGAAGCACCGACGCCAATCCACATCGCCGGAAGCTGCGTGATGAACACGGCTGGCAAGGCAAGGGAAGACGCGCTGAGGGCTTCATCGCCAAGCATATTGCCGATGACGATGCCATCGGCGAGCGAGCCAAACTGCATCGCGATGACCATCAACACCGTCGGAATGAGGTATTGGTAGAACTTGCGACGGATCAGTTTGCTGTTACGAGAGTAAGAAACTTCCATATGCACCTCACTCGAAGAAACCTAAGGTCGAAAGCGAGGCGATGGAACGGTCGAGGTAGCTCTCGTCCGTGATCGGCCACTTATAACCGAGGCGATAAAGCGCCTTGATCGTGAAGGTGTTGTCCGAGAGGATGTATTCCCTCGCCACCGCATCCGACGAGTTATAGGAAATGAGGCAGGAGACGTCCATCTGACGGGATTCATCCTTCATGTATTCGTTCATGGCGTCGGTAAACGTCGCATCGTCCACCATCTTAATAGGGAAGCCGAAGGCGTTCATCGCGGCGATGACGTCGCCTAATTCGATCTCGTGGCTATTCGCGCTATGGAAGATGGTGAAGCGCGCGTCGGTCTTGGCTAAGAGCAAAATCGTCTTCGCCACTTCATCGATCGGCGAGAAGTCGATCGTGGAGTCGGCGGCGGAAACCGGGAAGACGCCCAACTTCTTGTACGCACGAATCGTGGCCATGAAGTTGTTCGTTCCGGAGTTGACCTGGAATTCGCCATCACGGGCACGGCCCATCAAGTTACCGACGCGTACGATCTTGCCATCAAGGCCACGCTTATTGACCGCCTCGATGATGGCTTCCTCGGCCTTGATCTTGGAATTGATGTATTTGTTGGAGACATCCTGCCCGAAGAAGATCTCCGATTCATGGATGCGCTTCTCCGGCGGGAATTTACCATTAACGTTTTCGCCCGCGACGGACAAGGTGGAGACCTGAACCAGGCGGACGTGATGGGCCAAGGCGACTTCGATGAGGTTCTTCACGCCACCAAGATTCACGCGTTCGATCGCATCGTCGGCGGAGAAATGCTTCACCAAGGCCGCGCAGTTGATGATGAGGTCGAAGTTGACGCCTTCAAGGTCCTTGAGCAAGGTCTCGCTGGTGACGTCGGATTCGACGACCTGGACGCGCCTAGCGAACTCTTCTTCATAAGGCGAATCGAAATAGTATTCGAGCAAGCCATGGAGACGGTCTTGGGCCGGGATGGCTTTGTTGCCACGGGCCAAGGCGACAACGTTAGCATCGCTATGCTCGAGCAATTCACGCAAGATGTGGATTCCCAAGAAACCCGTGCATCCAGTGAGCAGAATTTGTTTGAATTCGGTGAGGTTCTGCGGGATTTCGTCCACGAACTGCAGGGTATTGTGGTCGAGTCCTTCCTCGATTTTGGCCACTTCTTCCGCCTTCTTTTCCTCGGCTAGGCCGCCATGCATGGCTAACGCGGCAAGGTCGATGACGGTCGGGTTATCGAAGACGTCGGAATAGGAGATGTTGATGCCTTTGCCCATCGCAAGCATCGTCACTTTCGACGCGCTTAACGAGGTGCCACCGAGGTCGAAGAAGTCGTCGTCGATGGAAAGTTCTTCCACGCCAAGGACGTGCTGGAAGATTTCATAAATCGCCTTCTGCGTATCGTTACGCGGTAAGCGCACGGCACGCTTGGAATTGGAAGCGGTGATGGTCGGTTCAGGAAGGGCCTTCTTGTTTACCTTGCCGTTATTGGTCATCGGGATGGTATCCAAATGCATGAAGACCTTTGGAATCATGTAGGGCGTCAACGTCTTGCCGATATGCTCTTTGATGACTTCGGCGGGGATTTCTTCCTTCGAGAGGTAATAGCCGACGAGGAATTGTCCTTCTTGCTTGGTCTCGGCGACGATGACGACCGAGCGGGAGATGCCCGGGACGGTTTGCATCGCGTTTTCGATTTCGTCGAGCTCGACGCGGAGGCCACGGAGCTTCACCTGGTTGTCCTTACGTCCGAAGAACTCGATACGGCCATCGTAGTTCATGCGGGATAAGTCGCCCGAACGATAGGCATAGACCCCGTTGAAATGGACGAATTTCTCCTTCGTTAAGTCATCACGGTGAATGTAGCCACGGGCCACGCCTTCCCCGCCGATGAGAAGTTCGCCCATCGCGCCCATGGGGAGGCGACGGAGCTGCTTATCGACGATGTAGGTTTTGACGTTGTTGTCGGGGAAGCCGATTGTGATGCGATCGGACTCGACGCGGTCCATCGTGCAGGTGACGGTGGCTTCGGTTGGGCCATAACCGTTTTGGACGTAGCAATTCATGCCCCGTTCCCTCATCTTGTGGATCATCGAAGCGGGCAAAGCTTCCGCGCCGAGGTCAATGACCTTGAGGCTACGGAAGGCGACCATGACTTCCTCGATGTCGAGGACGTTATTCACGTAGGAGGGGGTCGTGGTGAGGATATCCACGCCGTTATCGATCATCTTCTTCGCGAGTTGGACGGGGTTAAGGATTTCGTCTTCGCTTGCGATGACGATGCTCATGCCATTGGCAAGCGGGATGAACTCTTCTTGAATCGATAAGTCAAAGCTTAACGAGGCCAAGGAGATGCAGACATGGCAATAATCGACATATTCATGGGCCACGTAGTTATGGTCCGTGTAATGGCAAAGATTGGCCAAACTATGATGCTCGATCATGACGCCTTTAGGCTTGCCAGTAGAGCCGGAGGTGTAGATGCAATAAGCAAGCGCGTCGCCATCGATTTTGGAACGTTTGAATGCATCGCTTTCCTTATCGAGCACGTCTTCGAGGATGATGAAGTTCGCTTCTTTGAAGGCACCCTTCTTCTGCTCAAACAAAGCGCGGGTCGTTAAGACGGCTTTGGCTTCCGAATCTTCGTAAATATAGAGGATGCGCTCATCCGGATAGGCCGGGTCGACGGGGACAAAGCTCGCGCCTGAGACCAGCACGCCTTCGCGGGCGACATAGGCATTCGCGATACGCGGAACCATGACGAGGATCTTGTCGTCTTTCTTCACGCCAAGTTTGGCCATGGCATTCGCCACTTTGTTCATGCGCTTGCCCATCTCTTCGAAGGTCAGCGATTCATCGGGTCCGATCACCGCGAGCTTCTTGGGCTGCTTATGGGCTTGTTCAAAGAACATATCCACATAGGTCCCGTCATAAGGCGGGTCATCGGTCTGGTTATATTGGTCTAGGTCCGCTGCAGAAGCCTCGTCACATAAGACGATGTCCGTGAGTTTTTCGTCATGGAGGAATCCCCGGGCGACGCAGTCGAATAGGCGTGAGAAATAAAGCATCGTCTCTTCACGATAGAGGTTGCTTGGATATTCGAAATGCAGGCGGAAGGCATCAGGATCTTCCACGCAGTCGACGGAGAAGAGCGCTTTGACCTCGTCGCCGCTAAGGTGGATAAGCTCGGCTTTATGTCCACCAACTTGGCTTGGCAAGAAGCCATCGCCTTGATAAGCAAACATAACGTCGGCCTTAACGCCGAATTCGCGGCTGACGTCGGCGAAGGAGAAGAGCGTATTACGCTGACTCTCCTCGAGCTGTTTTGACACGGCGCGAATGAAGTCCAACACTAAGGTATCGAGTTCGAATTTCGCATACACGGGCAGCGTCTTTACCATCATCGTCATGCTGCGTGCGGTGAAGGAACTGTCGCGGCCCGAATAAATGGAGGTGAATAGCGCATCTTCGTTGTCGTTCCACTTCGCCAGCGTATAGGCGAAGACGGCGGTATAGAAGCCGTTGAGATTCAGGTTGTTCTTCTTTAAGAATTTGTGAACCAGTTTCTTATCGACTCCGAGTTTATGGTCGGCTTCACAAGGCACTTCCTCTTTGGGTAAGTCGTATTCCTTACGCGGCAATGAAGGAGAATCGACGCCTTCGAGGAAGGAAGCGTAGAACGCCTTTTGGGCTTCCTTGGCTTGCTTGGTCGCTTCTGCGACTTCCTTTAAGGCAATGGCAAAGCCATCTCTTTTTTCGGCGGGAATCTCTTCACCCTTATAGGCGGTTTCGATGTCTTCCATCAAGACCGCAAGGGCGGTTCCGTCGCTGGCGATATGGTGCGTGTCGAGGAAGAAATAAGTATCCGTCCCGTCTTTGTGGATGCGGGCTTGATAGAACGGCCCTTTCATCAAATCGTAGGCTTGGAGTTTAAATGGACGCGGCAAACCTTCCACCACTTCCACGTTCACTTCGTTAGATAAGGCGGGGACCATGCGCGGATCGCCATTCTCATCCACCATCAAATGGCCTTTCAAATACGGGTGGGCATCGATGGCTTTCTTCACCGCCTCGATCAGGCGATGGATATCGACTTCTTTGTCTAACTTATAGAGCAAGGGGATGTTATAAACCGTCGAACCCGGATGGCCCATGCATTCGACATAGATGCCTTCCTGGGTTTGGGTTAGCGGATAGTCGCTTTGGGCTTCATAAGTCTCTTCCTCTACATCTCCAAATGTTTTGGAGAGTTGACGGATCGTGGGGTTCTCTTTGAGCTTGGCCACGGTGACGTCATCGCCAAGGGCATCGGAAACAAGGGTGATGAACTTAATGGAGGAGATGGAGGTTAACCCTGCTTCGAAGAGGTCGGCCGTGACGCCGATAGGTCCATAGCCAAGGACTTTCTCCGCCACCTCGGCAAGAGATTTTTCGGTGTCGTTTTCGGGTAACACCACTTCCATTTCCTTACGCTTAGGCAAAGGAAGCGCACGCTTATTCACCTTGCCGTTTTGGTTTAAGGGGATGGCATCTAACTGCATCATGACCTCGGGGATCATGTAATAAGGTTTGCGCTCCCCGATGAACGCTTTGATCGCATCGAGGTCAAGTTGCTTGTCCGCGGTGACGTAGCCAACAAGATAGGAACCGCCGCTAGCCGCGGGATAGGCATTCACGGTCGCTTCATGCACGCCTGAGAAATCGCGGATGACGCGTTCGACTTCGCTCATTTCGATGCGGAAGCCACGGATCTTCACCTGCCCGTCTTTGCGTCCGATGAAGTCCACCGTGCCGTCTTTGAGGAAGCGCACGACATCGCCGGTGAAATACATCTTCGACCAGATGCCGTCTTCAAAGGGGCTAGTTAAGAAAGCCTTCGCGTTTTCTTCCGGACGGTTCTTATATCCGCGGGAAACCTGAGGGCCTGCGCAATAGAGGTAACCGGGCACGCCATAAGGAAGCGGACGCATCTTCTTATCAAGAACGAAAAGGTGATTGATCGGATAGCCTGGGCCGATGGGGACGCGATAATACATCTTGTCCACGGGGTAGGAAGTGATCGTGATCGTGCACTCGGTCGGGCCATAGCCGTTGACGAGGCGGAACGTTTCACGCGGTTCTACTGGAACGAGTTTTTCGCCACCGACGGTAAGTTGTTGTAACGAATGGTTGTCGTAATCCTCGACGAATTGACGCCCGACTTGAGTGGTCATCAAGCCATGGGTCAGCTTATGTTCCTCGATGAATTCGTTGAGGCGCTTCAAGTCAAGGCGCATTTCTTCATCGATGACATAAAGGGTGCAGCCATTGGTCAACGCGCCATAAAGGTCAAACATGTTCGCGTCGAAGCCAAAGGAGGCGTAAGCGAACCAGCGAGAGGTTTCTTCAATGTTGTAAAAACGACGCTGCCACTGAACATAGGCCGAAAGGTTATGGTGCTCTAACTGGACGCCTTTGGGTTTGCCCGTGGAGCCCGAGGTATAAAGCATGATGTAGAGGTCGTTCGGCTTGGGTTTGGGTTGCGTAAGTCCAAGGTGAGGAAGCGCATCGATTTCATCCGTGAACAAAACCGCGCCTTTATAAGTGGAGGGAATACGCTCCTTCAAGAAGCGATCGCAGATAAGGAATTTCGCTTCGGCGTCTTCCATCATGAACGAGATGCGCTCATCCGGATATCCAGGATCGATCGGTTGATAGGCTAGGCCCGCTTTAAGGACGCCTAAGGAAGCGATGCCCATGAACTCGTTACGGCCGATCATAATCGAAACGATGTCGTCGGCCTTGAATCCTTTTTGGATTAAAAGGTCCGCGATGGCGTCGCTTAATTGACCCAGTTCCCCATAGGTCACGGTGCGCGCTCCCGCGATGAGGGCGGGCTTATCGGGATGGGCGGCGATATGATCGCGGATATCGTCGACGAAATCGCGGCTTAAATCGTATTCGGATAAGTCTTTTTCGTTAAATCCACGCAGGATTTGCGCATCTTCCGCATCGCAAGGTTCGATTTCTTCTAAAGTGGATTTATTCCGCAATTCGCCGACGAAATGCTCAAAACGACGGAGTAATGCGCGGATTGTATCCTCTTCGTAAAGGTCGCTGCGATATTCCACTTCGGCGAAATAACGATTTTCGAGGCGGAAGAGCTCGATCGCCATTTTCTCTTTGCCATCCTTCACCGGAAGGACTTCGACTTCGACGTCTTTCCCACCTAAGGTCGTGTGGTAGTAATAATCGCCTTGATAGGAGAACAGCACTTCCGCACTGACGGAGAAATCCGACACCAAATCGGAATAGGAATAGGCGCTATGGGCGATGGAATCATTTTGCTGCGCATCCGTCTTTTGGAGGTATTCGCCAACGGACCCTTTATCTAGGCCGCTTAGATACACGGGCAAAGTCTTCACGTACATGCCATAGGAATTCTTGGCTTCGGGGCGACGACCGTTATTGACGGTTAGGAAGAACACCTCTTCCGCAAACGTCGCCTGACCAAGAGTTAAGCCAAATGCGCCAAGGAAGAAAGAGGAACGGCGCACGCCATATTCATTTAAGGCCAATGCGATGTCGGCATCGGAAAGAGTCGGAAGGGCGATCTTGATTTTGCTATAATGCTCGCCTTCGTCTTTCTTGTCCTGCGTTAACGAGGAGTCGACGTCGAGGGCACCAAAGGTCTGCTCGAAATAGGCTTTGTCCTCTTTAAACGATTCCCCAGAACGCGCGGCAAGTTTCGCTAAACCATCATCGATGCCATCGAAGGATTCTTTCGTAAGCTTGCCACCCTCATAAGCGGAAGCGAATTCGCGAAGGAACATCGTTAACGAGAAGCCATCCATCAAGATGTGATGGAAGTCCGCGAACAGGTAGCCTTTGTCACCTTCCTTTAGGAAACGGAAGCGGAACAAAGGGGCGTTAAGTAATTCAAACGGTTGGACCAAGGCTTCACGGTCGATCGAATCGACGCACTCTTCCTTTAGCTCATATTCAATGGGACCCACTTCCTTGACGATGTCGCCCTTATCCATGCTTAAGCGCATGCCGAGGTAAGGGTGCGCTTGGCAAATTGCGTCTAATGCTTTGCGGCACGCTTCTAAGGACGCTTTTTCTCCAAGGGGGATCAATAACGGGAGGTTGTAGGCAAGGGTTGGTTGCTGGCACGAAAGATAAATGCCAAGTTCTTCTGGCGAGATAAGGACACGACGACTCTCCATAGGGGGCCTCCTATGATTTTCCGATATTTTAACGCAACGCGCATGTTCGCGTGAATAGGCACAAGTAAGATGCGCCATTGCCCAAAATAGAGCTCCCGCGGATAATGAAACGCATGAAGAGGGGCATTTGGATACTACCGCTCGTCCTGGGCGTCGTTTCCTGTGGCGGCAATGAACCACAAAATCCCGACGTGGAAGGTTTTGTGCTCGCCGAATTTTCCGATTTGACCCTTAGTTATTTCCCAGACCAAGGCGGTTATTTCGTCGATGATTATCGCGGATCTGAATCCTCCATCCGTCTTCCGGATAAGGCTAAGGATGGCAAAAGCATCGTCGGCATCAGTTCCAACGCCTTCTTCAAACGCGACTATCCCAAGAGCCTTTGGCTTGGCGAAAACGTGCGCACGCTCGAGCCGCTTTCCTTCTGCGATTCATCCATCGAGCACCTCTATGTCACTGAAAGCCTCGCCCACATCGATAATGAGGCGTTCGTAAACAGCAAAATCACCTTTAACGTAAGTGATAATCTCACCTACCTTCCTAGCGTCAATAATCCTTATTTCTACCTCATCGGCGCGAATTTCGACGGAAAGGGCGCATCGATTTGGGACGGCTACAAACCCATCACGATCCATCCAGACTGCGTGCGCATCCTCGATGGCTTATTCCAGAATTACGGTGGCGTCGTATATGGGTATCCAAAACTCCGCTACGTCGGCGAGGATAACTTTTCAAAGGCCGAGCTTTCCATTAAGGAAACCGTCTCGGGCCAAGCGCGCATCCTTCGCTTGGCGGAACTTCCCGAAAAGGCCTGCCCGCTCATTGAAACCGACGCCATCTTCCTCGATGAATCCGTAAAGGAAATCGATTTGAGCCAATACGCCCACACCTTCCCATCCACCGCTTTTTATTGCGCACCCGACGCCCACGTCACCTTCACCGACCTCCCGCTTCATAGAATGAATTTCTTCTTTGCCTTAGGGAGCAAGGGCTATCAATACCGCAAAGGCCAAGACACCCTCACCTCCGACGCGCCTTATTCCATTAACGACGGCTACGTCGTCTCGAATGGCGAGGCGTTCTTCTATGATAGATTCGACGAAGAAGAGGTGACGGTGCCCTCCTCCATCACAAGTCTTGGTTATTATCTTTTCGCCCTACATCCCCGCATTAGTTCGGTAAAACTTCACGACAATGTGACCGTTATCGGTGAAGGTTGCTTCGACTACAGCAACATCTCTTCCTTTTCCTTTCCAAGCGAACTTAAGGAAATCGGAACCGGGGCTTTTTATGGATGCGCGGGGCTTTCTTCTGCCACGTTACCCCAAGGGGTGACACAACTTGGGGAAAGCACATTCCACTACTGCACGGGCCTTCGGTCTTTATCCATCCCAAGCAGCGTGAAATTCATCCCCAAAACGATGGCCTTTGGCTGCAGCGCGTTATCGAACGTGGAAATCGCCAATGGACCGTCTTATATCGATGAGTTCGCGTTCACCTATTGCTCCGCGCTAGAGCGGATCACCATCCCCGCGTCCATTGTTCGTTTGGGGTCTTGCTGTTTTTCCCGAACAAACCTACACGATATCGATTATCCAGGAACCGATGCCGATTGGAAAAACATCAAAAAAGAAGATTTCTGGAAGAGTGCCGATGGCAATTTTGGCGAAGGAAATGACCTCGACATCACCGTCCACTGCTCCAATGGCGATATTCCCGCCTAATCCTTTTGCATAGAAAAAACGCCTTCCATTAAAATGGAGGTTATGAAACACGTAACGAAAAAACTAATGAGTTAGAAGCACGGTGGGGACCTAAAAGCCGCTGTTTATCGGAAAAACTTGACGAAACCGTAGCTTTTCCTTGCTTCCGATCATCATTTTCAGCAGGGTTTCCGCCTTCTTCACCGCGTTTCCCGGGCAGGACAGCTTGAACGAGAGGAGGTTCAGGTAGTCCTGTATCCTCGACGCGGTCCTCGCCAACCCGCAATGGAGGGGAACCACGCCTCCACGTTCGAGGAAAGCGTGTTGATCGGCTTCAGCTCCCCGCATTGGTTCCCGTGGCGATAGTCCCATTTCACGCGCTTCCACGAAACGGCCTCGCAGTCCGCGGCGACGAGATGGTAGGCATGGCTTCCGTCCGTGACGAGGACGCACCCTTTCCCGATCCGGCCCGACCACGTCTTCCTGAGCCGCCTGTCCGAGGAGACGCCCTTCCCCTGAAGGATCAGAACCCTGGTCCGGCCGGCCTTCCCGATCGCGACGTTCCACTGGTTCATGGACGGCATCTGCAGGCCCGCGCTCGCAGACGCCGCCACCTTCTTCGAGGCCTCGACGTCTATGAACTTGTCGTCGAGGTAAACGGTTCCGGCCAGCGAGAGGGTATCCTGGTATCTGCGCAACGCCAAAAACGCCTTGTTCAGCCAGTAAACCGCCGTCCTCATCGATATCTTTGCTACCTTCGACGCCTCGTTGACCGACGCGTCGGTGAGCACGTTGACGAGGAAGCGGTTGAGCGTCTTGACCGGGAGCTTGTGGTAGGAAAGGAGGCCTTCGGAAGTCGGCACGAAGCTCTTCCCGCAGTCCCTGCATCGCTGCCTCCTCGAACCCGATTTCGTCCTTCCCTTCGACTCGGTGTGCGGGGATCCGCAGAAGGGGCATGGCCCCCTCGCGGCCGCGGAGTTGAGCAGTTCCGCGTCCTGGGCGGTTCCGGAATGGTAGAAGGCGTACTCGGCGTTGTTGGTTTCCACGGCGAAGGATTCGATCGGGTCCGCGCCCTCCCCGGGCTTGGGAAAACGCCGCGAGTGGTACGGCTTGGTTTTTCGGTCTGGCATTGAAAAACTCCTCATGGGTTTCGGGTGGCCGGCGCCGAGGAGTAGTCGCCAGACCGAACCCAGAAAGCGCCGCCCACTCGAAACCTATCTGGGCGAAAGAATAATCGGTCTGGCGAGGTAATTATAAACCGAAGGTGCCTTCAGGTCCCCACCGTGCTTCTAACTCATTAAAAAACTCTCCATCTTCTCTATGGCCGCGCTCCTCGCATCATGCGGAGCCCCTGTCTCAAGTTCCACTTCCCTCCCGGCAGACTCCTCCTCAGCTACCAGCCAACCTGGAACCTCCTCTTCCACCACTTCCAATCCTTCCGGTTCCTCGGCGGGAACAAGCTCTCAGGCAACGAGCAAAGAAGCGTTGCCCGCGATTGATTACGTCAAAGTCCTCGCTCCGAAAAACTACACCCACATCTGGGCTTGGACGAAGGTCGACGGCAAAGATAAAAACTATTTCTCTGTAGGATGGCCTGGCGAGGCATTAGAAGAATACGACGACAACTGGAATACCTATGATTTCACCGACGTGACCTCCATTTGGGTCATCGTCAGTGCAAATGGCAACGCCCAAACCGCCGACTTTGAAATCACCTCCCCTGGCTATTGGTGGATGCAAAACGGTTCGTGGACTCAATCCAATTACGAACCGGATTCGGGTTCAAGCCAAGGTGGCGGTGGTCACCCCGACGTCGATGTTCCTACCGGCAACCATACCTTAGTCAAAGAAGCGGCCACCTTTAGGGATTTGCCTCTTTGGAGCGATCCGGACATCGACTGGACTTGCGTGAACCCCTATAAAGGAACCCGCACTGACTTCCGTGACGAATCCATCTATTTCACCATCACGACCCGCTTCTACGATGGCGACAAATCCAATAACGCCCGTTGCTGGGATGGCCGTAACAACACCGACGCCGACCCTGCATGGCGCGGCGACTTCAAGGGTCTCATTGAGAAGATGGACTACATCAAGGCTTTGGGCTTCACCGCGATTTGGATCACCCCAGTCGTCGAAAACGCCTCGGGTTATGACTACCATGGCTACCATGCCTTGAACTTCAAGAAAGTCGATCACCGTTACGAATCCGAAGACGTCGCCTTCCAAGACGTCATCAACGAAGCCCATAAGCGCGACATGAAGATCGTCCTTGACGTCGTCTTCAACCACACGGGCAACTTTGGTGAAGAAAACCTCTTCCCGATGTTCTACAAATACGAAGAAGACACGACCATCGAGGGCATGCTCCGTCAAGACAACGACCTCCTTCCCGCCAACTACAACTCCTTGCCCGGTGGCGAACAATACGCAGCCCGTATCCGTGCGATGAAAGACTTCTCGACCGACGGTGGCAAAGACGATGAATACATCTACCACCACGAGAAGAGCATGGCCTACGAGCAATACATCGAGCAGACCGGCCAGATGGCGGGCGATTGTGTCGACCTCAACACCGAGAACCCGACCGTCGCCAACTACCTCGTCGAAGCCTATGGCCAGTTCATCCACATGGGCGTCGATGCCTTCCGTATCGACACGATGAAACACATCTCGCGTCTCACCTTCAATAACTACCTCTGGCCTTCCTTCCAGGAATACGCGAAGAAGTGCGGCAACAAATACTTCTTCATGTTCGGCGAAGTCTGCACCCGCGTCCGCGAAGTGTGGAACCATGGCCAAGCCTGCGACTCCGCCCCGTTCTATACCTGGAAAGAATCGAAGAACTACGCTTGGGGAAACACGGACACCAATCTCGAATCCGTCGAGAAAAACTGGAACGATAACGCCAACACCAACCAGCCCACCACCAAAAACGCTTACTTGCAAAACGGTGCCTACCACACTCCCGACCACAGCAAGTGGAGCGGCACCTCGGTCATCGACTTCCCGATGCACTGGAACTTCCAATATGCCCGCGATGCCTATAACGTCGCGGTCAACAACGACCAGTACTATAACGACGCGACCTACAACGTCGTCTACGTCGACTCCCACGACTACGGCCCCGATGGTGCGGAAAAGATCCGTTATAACGAGGGCACTAACGCGTGGAAAGAGAACATGTCGCTCATGTTCACCTTCCGTGGCGTCCCCTGCATCTACTATGGCTCCGAAGTCGAATTCATGAAGGGCGCCACCATCGACGAAGGACCCAACCTCCCCTTAGCCAAGTCCGGCCGCGCCTATTTCGGTGACTTCCTCGAAGGCAAAGTCGAAGCCAATGGTTTCGGTGAATATAAGGTCGCGCAGGGCACCGTGAAATCCACCTTGGATAGCACCCTCTCCGTCCACCTCCGTAAACTCAACAAGATCCGTCAGCAAGTGCCCGCGCTCCGCCGTGGACAATACCAATCCTTCGGCGACTTGAAGTTCGTCCGCCGCTACACCTCGGGTGGAACCGACTCCGTGGCCGCGGTCGCGATCTCGGGTGGCTGCACCTTCACCGGACTTCCCAACGGCACCTACAAAGACCTCTATGGCGGCGGAACCCAAAACGTCACCAACGGCAACCTAACCGCCTCGGTCTCTGGACAAGGCAACGTCCAAATCTGGGTCAAACAGTAAGGAGTCTCTATCGAAGGGGCTGTTCGAAAACTCATGAAATAAAATGAGCAAAAAGGACGGCCCTTTTGTTGTGATTTCTTGTCGTGAGTTAACGAACAATCTTAGATTGTTCGAAAACCTATTTGCCTATGCTTCCCTTCATTTTGGTCGCGAATTTTCATAGTAAACGCAGGTTTTCTAAGCTCGAAACGGCGATTAGTCTGGCGAAATGCGTTAACCTTGATAAAGCCCCTCCCGTTCCCTGTCACAGAAAGGAGCTTACATACGCATGGGA
>Ga0256407_10000207_pt1 | contig 148067 bp, 121 predicted proteins | sample RumenRJG_04DNA_FD_193489 | JGI IMG/M metagenome (GOLD analysis project Ga0256407, IMG submission 193489) | Bovine rumen microbial communities from Lethbridge, Alberta, Canada - RJG_04 | ecosystem: Host-associated > Mammals > Digestive system > Stomach > Rumen | place: Canada: Alberta... | reverse complement strand
GGTTTCTATATAGGCGGCAGGGAAACAGGCACAAAGCTGGTTTTAAGCTGGATTCTGTTCAACAGCATTCTTGCTGGGCTTGGATCTGCAATTGCCGCAGCGCATCCAGTAACAATTCTGGTTTCTGCGGTGGGAGCCCCTGTAACTTCACTGTGCCCGTTCATCGGCGTTGGCTTTGTTGCCGGCGCAGTTCAGGCGCTCATATGCAAGCCGCAGGTAAAAGACCTTGAAAACCTTACCGACGAAGCCGGCAGCGTAAAAGGCTTTTACCGAAACAAAATCCTGAAAGTCCTGCTGGTATTTTTCCTTTCCTCAATAGGCAGCTCCATCGGCACCTTTGCCGGCGGCGCCGACATACTAGTAAAGATTACAGCACTGCTGAAAAGCATATTCGGTAAATAAAAATAGATAACCATAAAAAAATAGCTCCCAGTCGCAAAGCGAAATGAAAAATCGCCCGCTAGCGGGCTAGACGCTGATTGTGGCAGAGGAACTTATGATATGCCGCTACGCGGCACCCACAATCAGAGTCTTTTTTCATTCCACTTCGCTCCTTCGCGCTATTTTTTTATTGTTCTGCAATTTTAAGCGTTTGCCCCGCCCGCCCTATCATTTTTTACATAAATTTTATACACTAATCCTGTTACCTCTCCGTCAAAAAGTGTTTATATTTGTATGAAGAAGACCGGCATTCTGATTTGTTTTTTACTCATCCACTCCGCAGTTTTTTCGGAGCCTAAACTGGAATCCTATCTTCTCAATGACCTTGAACTTAAAAAACTCGCCCTTGAATACCAGAAATCACAGCTTTCTGCAAAAAAATCTCGGATTGATAACGGCATTTCAGTAGAACTTGCAACAGGAACAGCCCGCTTCCAGATTCAGGAAGAGGATTTTAGCGCCTCTGTTTCTCCATCTGTTTCCATGAGCGTTCCGCAGGCTTCAAACCTTTCATTAAAATTAAGTTCAACACTAAAAATCACAGACAGCGAAAACAATTCTTCCGATTCTTCAATTCAACTTGGAGCAGACCTAATTTCCGCCTCCTCGCTTAACCGTAAAATCACCTTAAAAAAGGCAGAGCGCACCGTCCTTGAAGCAAAGCGCAAATTTCAGAACCGTGCAATCGAAGCTGAAAAAGAATACTACAACCAGCTTAAATCACTTTTTGAAGCTGCCGCAAACATCGTTTCAAAGCAGAAAGACCTTTATGACGACAAAATTTCCTTTGATGAAATAAGGGCAAAAGGCTATTCAACAAGTTCTTCAAAATACCGTCAGGCAGAAATGAAAGTCGTTTCTGACCAGCACGAAGTAGACACCCTGATTCACACAATGGACCATGACTGTGCAGTTTTTGCTTCAAAATGCGGTGCTTACTACGATTCAAGCTTAAATCCTCAGGATTTTCTACCTTCTGAAATTCAGGAAACAGCCCCGGTAGATTTTTCATCCTTCAAAAAGGAAGATTTTGCGGAAATCGAAAGTTCCACCTATGCACACGAACTTGCAGAAATGCAGCGCAAGGCAGACCGTGATTTTACCCTTACAGCCACAACCGGCTACACCCTTAAGAATTCAAACACAAGTTTTTCATCTGGGGAAACAACCGTTACAGACAAAGGAACAACTACAATCTCTAACTCCGATAAATCCGACACAATTGATGCAGGACTTACGGCCACCTGGAAAGGCCTTTCAGTCGGCGCAGGCGTAAACATCCCCATAAGTTCCGGAAACGAACCCGTATACACTCTTTCTGCAACAGTAAAGCCAAATACTTTCAGAACAAGAAAAATCACCCTTGCTTCAAATGAAATTACAGAAGAACAGGAACTTATAGACATTCAGTCTGCCGAAGAATCTTATGAAACTGCACTTGTTGATAAAAAAACAGAACTTGATTCAATCATGTGGACAAAAAAAACCTATAAAGAAACCTTTGATCTCTGGAACCAGCTTGAAAACGATGAAAAAAAATGGTTCCGGGAAGGAATTGTAAAAGAAAGCGAATACCTTAACGCTTTTGCAAACCGGGAATTATACCGCCTTAAACTTATGATAAATCAAATTGACCTGATAATTTACAACGCCGAAACAAAACTTCTGTTTTGCCGCGATTATGAATTTTCACAATGAGCGTAAATTTATGAGGACTGGACTATGAACAAACAGACAAAGATTAAACTATGCATTTCAGCTGTAATCGTACTGGCTGTAATAATTATGGGCCTTTACATTACAAGAAAACTTCTCGATAAAAACGAACTTGAAAATACTGTCTACTCTGTAAAGAAAGAAACTTACGAAAACTGCATAGAAATTGCGGGAACAGTTTCTGCCGCCCAGGAACAAACTCTTCAGGCACTTGGAGACGGAACTGTCCTTAAAGTTTTTGTAAAAAAAGGCGACCGGCTAAAAAAAGGCGACGAAATAATCCAACTTGATTCTACAGAACAGGAATACAACCTTGCTAAACTTGATTACGAAATGGCTTCTCTCAGGATTACAGGTTCCAAAAAAGAACTTGAACTTTCAGAAAAACAGCGACTTTCTCTTTTAAGAAAAATTGAAGACAGAAAGGTAACGGCAACCTTTGATGGCATAATTGCCGACCTTAACGTTTCTGTAGGCGACTCTCTTGAAGCAAAGGATTCTGTCGGAACGCTTGTAAACATTGACTACCTCACAGCCGAAGTAGAAATCCCTGAAACTGAAGTTTCCAAACTTAAAATCGGCCAGAACGTTGATTTTTCGTTTCCGGCATGCAGCGAAGCAGTTCACGGTTACGTTGTAAGCTGGCCGGCAATCGGCGAAGTAACCTCCCGCGGTGCTACAATCGTAAAGGCAAAAATCCGCATAGATGATTTTCCGGAATCAATTCTGCCGAACTATTCCTTTACAGGGAAAATTCAGATTACAGAACCCGTAGAAAATCTTGTTGTAGAAAAATACGCCGTTGCCTACGAAAACCATGAGGCATATGTTGAAACAGTTTCCGGAAAACGAATTAACGTAAAGGTTCAGCCTTATGGAAAAATCTACGTTAAGATTCTGGAAGGATTGGGTGGCGGCGAGATGCTAAAGGCTCAGAGCAAACCGGAAGAATCCGGTTTTAACAGAATGCGCGGAAATCCAGGTAAAAACAACAATGGAGGACCAATGACCCCTCCGCCGCCAGGACGTTTTTAGCCGCAAACTCAAGTAATCCGCAGGAAAGTTTATGTCAGAAACCGTTATTCAGATGCAGAATGTCGCAAAGCTCTACAAGATGGGCGAAGAAACCGTTCATGCCTTACGAGGAATCAGCTTTAAGGTTTCTCAGGGGGAATTTCTTTCGATTATGGGTCCGTCTGGCAGCGGAAAGTCTACATGCATGAATATGATTGGATGCCTTGACCGGCCTACATCCGGGGCAGTAGAAATAAGCGGAAAGAACACTTCAGAAATGACAGAAAAAGAACTGGCAGATTTAAGAAATAGGACAATAGGCTTTGTTTTTCAGCAGTATCACCTTCTTACAGGCCTTTCCGTACTGGAAAACGTAATGCTTCCGTTAAGATATCAGGGCATAAAAAAAGCAGACCGCATTTCTCTCGCAAAAAAAGCGCTGGAACAGGTAAACCTTTCTGACCGCCTTAATCACCGGCCGCACGAACTTTCCGGCGGACAAAAACAAAGGGTTGCAATTGCACGCGCCATGGTTACAAATCCGCATATCATACTGGCAGACGAACCTACCGGCGCACTGGACAGCAAAACCGGTAAGCAGGTCATGCAGCTTTTCCGCGAAATCAATAAAAAAGGAACCACAATAATAATTGTAACCCATGACGCACAGATTGGCGCTAGCGCAGACCGCTGCATACATATTCTGGATGGAAGCATTCAGTCTGACGAAATACTTGCCGAATCCAGTAAAACAGGAGGAAATTCATAATGCTGGAAGATTTTATTGACGCCATTCAGAATTTCCGCCGCAACAAGACCAGAACTTTCCTATCCCTTCTTGGGGTGATTATAGGCGTTGCCTCCGTAATAGTAATAACAAGCATGGGAAAAAGTTCCACTCAGCAGATTAAGGAGACTTTCGGCTCAAGCGGTCTTGATGTAGTAAGCGTTTCTTCCGGCTTTATGCGCAGAAAAAGAGACGCTGCTTCCATTCAGTTCAACGAAAGCTTCAGCGAAACGCTTTTCGGCGAATTGAAAAATATAAGGCGAATCTGGTTCAAAAATACTTTAAGCGCAACACTTTCCTACAACGACACAAGTTCAAACGTAAGCTGTTCCGCCGTAGAAACCGGCTATCTTGAAATGTACGGTCTTTCGCTGGACTACGGACGCTATTTTTCCGTTACCGACAACGAAGAAGGCTGCCAAAAAATCATTTTAGGAAGCACAATTGCAACGGCACTTTTTCCGGCCGGCGACGGAGAAGGAAAACACATAATCCTTACAACGAACAAGGTTTCTTTCAGCTTTGAAGTAATCGGTGTTTTAAAAAAACAGACTTCCGGCATGGAAGATTCAGAAAATTCAGCCTTTATCCCGATTGGATTTTATTCAAAAAAAATCAAACCGAATCCAAATGCTGACATGATGATGGTACAGGTAACTTCCCCTGACAAGGCAAGTTCCGTCACAACTGCAATAGAAGAATACTGCAAAAATAAAACGGGAACAGATTATTCTGTCAACGTTATGAGCATGCAGACCATGATTGAACAGATGAACTCCATTACAACAACAATGAGCGTAATGCTTAGCGCAATTGCCGCAATTTCCCTTATTGTAGGCGGAATCGGAATCATGAATATAATGATTGTAACCGTTACAGAAAGACGCCAGGAAATCGGCATAAGAAAAGCCCTTGGGGCAAGTCCCGGCGACATAAGGCGGCAGTTCCTTGTTGAATCCGCTGCCATTACGCTTATAGGCGGCTCCATAGGCTGCTTTTCAGGAATAATGATAAGCCTTGCAGTTGAATACGTCCGCTCGCTTTCGTATATAGTAAGCTGGCAGGCCTGCCTGATAGCCTTTATCTTTTCCGTCTTTGTAGGCATTTTCTTCGGACTTAATCCTGCAGCCCGTGCTGCCAGACTGGATCCAGTGCTTGCACTGGCCGGCGAATAAAATTTTTTCAGGAAATGCATTTTTCTTCACCTTTTCACGTATATAAAGCTGAGAGGTAAAAATGAAAAAAAATGCATTAAATACGTTTTTATGTGCTGTTCTTGGTACCGAAATTATTTTCCTTTTTTCATGCCGAACAGATGTAAGCGAAGTAAATTTAATAGACTCCGTAACACCCCTGCTTCAAAAAATCATAAAGCAACAGAATGACTTAAAATCTGAATCTACTGTCGCTACACAGTCAGAAAAAAGCAAAGCAGAGAAGAGCTCAGAAAATGAGACTGATTTAGAAGACAATTCCGACACAGAACCAGAGCCGGAACCAGAAACTCCTTCCGAACCGGAAGATACCGTTCCCCCTGAAAAGCCTTCAGACATAAAAGCTGTAAACCACGATGGAGCCGTTTCGCTTACCTGGACCGATCCTGCCGCTACAGACCTTTTCGGCATAGAAATAGCCTTTTTCGCGCCGTCTGTTTCCGAAGCCTCTTCCCCATCCATTTCTGCTGCCAGCGCCCGCGTCCTTTCTGCGCTGGAACCTTCCGCACGCATTATTGCCCCCGGAACCCAGTACGCCTTTTTCGACGCACTTTCAAATAACGTTCAGTACACATTTATTTTAACTTCACTAGACACCAGCGGAAACAGAAGCATTCCCGCACAGAAAAAAATCACCCCAAAACAAATTGCAGTCAGCCCTATGTCAGTTAAACTTTCTGCCCGAAACAGTGATGAAGAAGAGAATTCCGTAAAAATAGAAGTCGAAATAAAAACCAAAAGCCCCCTATATAAAGTAAAATACGCCCCGGAATCAAGGGCGGTCTCATATTTTAAATCCCGCGGAACAGAAATTCAGGAAACGGACGGCTCGTACTTTTTCTATGTTCAGGAAGCCGGAAACTATACTGTATACGCACGCGACACAGCCGGCCGTCAGGAGACAGCAGAAATTACAGTAAAGAAAGTGCCTCTATAGTCCGGCGGATTATGTTCATTCAATTCCAATAAATGCCGTTACCGATTTTTCCGGCGCCATAATAAGCGAATCCATAAGGGAAAGACCTATTTTACTGCACGGCAAAAGCTTAAAGAACTGCTTCTGAAATTCAAGCGGAACATCGCCGTAGCCCGGACTGAACCGCGAATGAAGTTTCTTTCCCTTTGACTCATAGGTACGGCACAAAGATTCATTAAAATCATCTAAAAAAGATTCTATGAACATTGCCCCAGTTGCCTGCATTACAGCTGCATCCGCACTACCTGCCTGCTGGGCGCGCCTTATCATCATGTCTACAGCGGTACCTACAGTTGCCGCAAGCAGAATAACTTTGCTGCATTCTTTTAAATTTGCCGCAAGATTACGGCTTTTAAGACTGATTCCGCCAAACCTAAGCTCAGGAGCCTCGTCCCCGTCAGGAGCCGTAATTTCAAGTTCAAATTCTTCATAAACAGCCTGAGGAACCAGAACCTTCTGCATTTTTGAACAGGCATCATCTATCATCTTAAAAAATGCGTCAGATTCTTTCTGACTGTCGCAGGATTCTATCCTTGAACCGGAAAAAAATCCGGCATAGCGGGCAGCTTCCTTTTTTACCGGAACAACCTGCTCCGCCTGAACCTTATAAAAAAACGGCATTTTATCCCCGAAAGCTTTATCTTTTAGATTTTATTTCAAAATCTCAACGTCAACTCTGTTAAACGGAATCGAAATATTCCGCTCATCAAGAACTTTCTTGATTGCAATATAAACTTCGTTCTTTACCTGAATCAAATCCTTTGGCTTAAACCAAACTGCAAGCACAAGAATTATTCCGCTTTCTGCAAATCCATCATACCACGCAGACGGGGCCGGATCAGAAAGAACAGTCGGACACAACGCCGGAACAGTTTTTACCGCCGCAAGGACACTCTCCATGTCTGCCGAATAAGGCACAGAAAGAGTAAAAGTAAATCGCCTTGTCGCAAAATAATTATTATTCTGAAAATTAGAATTTATGACCGTAGAATTAGGAATCCTCACCATCTGATTATCCGGCGTATGAATCCTTATGCTCAAAAGTCCTATCGAATCAACTGTTCCGCTCACGCCACCGGCAACAACAAAATCGCCGACCTTCATAGCCTTTTCGCTAAGAACAAAAAGTCCGCTAATAAGGTTACTCATGGAAGTCTGTGCCGCAAAACCGATTGCAACTCCGGCAATTCCAGCAGCTCCCCATATTGCGCTAAGCTTTACCCCAAACTGACTCAGCACGTACATAAGGACAATCAGCCAGAAAATATATTTCACCATTTTCTGCAGCAAAAAAGCATGATGTCCCGCAAGCTTTTCTTCAGAAATGCTCCGTATGCTTTTTCTTGCAAGTTTAAAAATCAGCGTAAGAATTACTAGAACCAGAACCGAACATATGAATTTAAACAGATTCTGCAATGAAAACAGTGACTTGAAAAAATCAAAAATCGGAACTAAAAATGTACCGAACGTTTCGCTGGCCGCACAGGAAACCGCATCCTGAAAAACATGCTTTTCTTCCATAAATAAACTCCGTTTTACAATTCCTTATTTGATTTTGCAAGGCATATGTCGCTTATAAGGCATTCCCCGCATTTTGGATTTTTTGCCGTACACACATAGCGGCCGTGAAGAATAAGCCAGTGATGTGCATGTTCCATGTATTTGTCGGGAATCCGCTCAACAAGGCTTTTTTCAACCTTTTCAGGGGTATCGCCCTCTGCCAGCCCTATAAGCGGACAGATACGAAGAAGATGCGTATCTACCGGCATTGTGTGCTTTCCGAAAACCACGTTAAGCACAACATTTGCAGTTTTTCGCCCTACGCCCGGAAGAGTCATAAGGTCTTCCCTTGTTTCTGGAACAATCCCGTTAAAATCATCTATTAATTTACGGCTTAATGCAAGAACATTCCGGCTCTTTGCCTGACTTAGCCCTATAGGCTTGATTATTTCGATTAATTCGTCTTGAGAAAGGTTCAGCATCTTTTCCGGAGTATCTGCCAGCCGAAAAAGACGTTCAGTAACTTTGTTTACTCCCTTATCCGTTGTCTGCGCAGAAAGAACTACTGCAACCAGCAGCGTATAGGGAGAATAGTAATTCAGTTCCGGCTTCGGCTCGGGATTCTGAGCCTTAAACCGCTCAAAAATCTCCGAGATTTCCTTACTTCCTAGTAAGTACATTCAGCCCCTAGCGTACAGCTGCTTTAAGCGCGTCTGCCTTGTCTGTCTGTTCCCACGGAAAATCATTTCTACCGAAGTGTCCGTAACTTGCTGTCGGCGCATAAATCGGACGGCGAAGATTAAGTGTTTCGCTGATTCCTGCCGGTGTACAGTCAAATACCTGTTTAACAGCTGCTTCAATCTTAGAAACAGCAACTTTTTCCGTTCCGAAAGTTTCTACCATGATTGAAACCGGGAATGGTACACCAATAGCGTATGCAAGCTGAACTTCTGCACGTTCTGCAAGTTCTGCAGCAACAATATTCTTTGCAATGTAGCGCGCCATGTAAGCTGCAGAGCGGTCAACCTTAGAAGGGTCTTTTCCACTGAATGCACCGCCACCATGACGTCCCATTCCGCCGTAAGTATCAACAATAATCTTTCTTCCTGTTAAGCCGGCATCTCCGTCCGGACCACCGATAACAAACTTTCCAGTAGGATTGATATGATATTTTGTGTTTTCATCAAGAAGACCTGTCGGTTCAAGAACAGGTTTAATAATCTGTTCAATGATTGTCTTTTTAATTTCATCGTAGCTTACTTCAGGATCATGCTGGTGAGAAACTACAACTGTATCGATTCTTACAGGCTTGTGACCTTCGTATTCAATTGTAACCTGGCTTTTTGCATCCGGTCTGAGCCAGCTGATTTTTCCAGATTTTCTAAGCGAAGCAGCTGACAAAAGGATTTTGTGAGCGTAATAAACAGGTGCAGGCATAAGGGCCGGTGTTTCATCGCAGGCAAATCCGAACATCATACCCTGGTCTCCGGCACCCTGCTGTCCCTTGTATTCTGCAAGACCTGCGCCAACTACACCCTGATTGATGTCTGCTGACTGAGCATGAAGTCTGTTCATGAACTTAAATTTCTTATAGTCAAGTCCGTAATCTTTAGAAGTATAGCCAATATCCTTTGCAACCTGACGTACAATTTTTTCAGCATTTTTCTTTATAAATTTGATATTTTCCTTAGCATTATTAGTGAAACTGATTTCACCACCTATAAGAACGAAATTTGTAGTTGCAAAAGTTTCGCATGCTACATGTGCATTTGGATCAAGTTTTAGACATGCATCAAGAATTGCGTCACTGATCTGATCGCATAATTTGTCTGGGTGACCTTCACTTACAGATTCTGAAGTGAACAAATAATGATTTGATTTTGAAGAGAAGATTTCCATATAGGACTCCTTTTTAGCAGATTTTCAGGCATTTTGCCTAACCGTTTGCAATTTGGATAAATCGACGGTTTATCTTTTCCTAGTAAAAATATAGTAAATTAAAAAAAACTGCAAGCACTGTTTAATTAAAGTCCGTTATTTTCTATATTAATAAAAATTTAGTTGTAAATTTTTTCTATGTAGTTGTATAATATAAATATCTTAGCTTAAATATCAATTTAAAAAGAGGAGGAATATACATGTCTCTCAAGAAAACTTTTTCTAAAGATAAGTCTAAATGTAATGTGACATTCACAGTTTCAGCAGAAGCAGCTCAGGGAGCTAAAACAGTAAATATTGCAGGTGATTTTAACAGTTGGAGCAGCACAGACACTCCTCTTAAAAAAGGAAAAGACGGTTCTTTTTCTGTTAAACTTGAACTCGATGCTGATAAAGAATATCAGTTCCGTTATCTTTTAGACGGATATAAATGGGAAAATGACTGGCAGGCAGACAAATACATTCCTGCACCATATTCAAATGCAGACAACTCTGTAGTTGTAACAAAAGCAGCAAAGAAATAATTTTTCTGTTTCAATATATCCACTATATCCGGAGCTGACCAGTAAGCCTGTATTTTCAGAAAAGGCTTTTTAAGGTAGCTCCGGATTTTTTTTAGATTTACTTCAACTTTTCGTTTAAAGTTTCTATTTCATCTTTTGTAAGAATCTTTCTGTCAACAAAAGCCTGGCTCATCACTGATTTTAAATCTTTAACTTCAGACATCGGGACTCCTGTTAACTGTTCAAGAGAATACTGCAGCAACCTATAATCCCTGAATTCCTTTACGCAAAGCTGATTGGACTTCTGATAGTCCTGAGCAATTTCTTCCCAGCTGGTACCGCAAAGAGCGGCAAGAACCGCACACACTACTCCTGTGCGATCTACGCCAAGCCGGCCGTGAACGTAATAAGGTCCTTCGTGGCTGTTTATGTAACGAACAGTCTGAGCAATAAGAGAACCAAAATCTTTACCGGCCGACTGGTAATAAACCATAGGGAATGTCGGTTCCAGGAAGAGCTCGCTCTTGTTTCGTCGAATGTCAGTTATAAATACAGGAAGAGACTCTTTTCCGTCAACAAGACTTTCATCGCCGGACAGAGTGATTATTGTGCGTATTCCGTTTTTCTTAAGGTTTTCGTTTACAATTTTAATGCGCGGCTTTTCTGTATCGTAAGACGCCTTGGAAATCTTATATGGATGATAACCCCTATAGAGATTTTTTAATCCTGGAACCTGGCGGAAATTAGAAATTTCTGCACGGCCTTCTTCTGTATCAAGATTAAAATCCTTCAGTTTTTTAACAGTCTTTGCAAGTTCTGCATTTTTTACAAGTTCAGATACATCTGTTCCTGGGTAGACAATAATCGTACTGTTTTCCATTCTATAACCAGGAAGCCTTGTAACAGAATCAAGTTCCTTTGTTTCAAGGCGATAGCGTGTTAATTCCTTGCCACAAACCGTTTCTATATACTCAACGTCTTCTACAACAATAAACCTGAATTCCGGGTAGCCGGAATTTCCCGGCACAGCTACATCTATTTTTTCACATTTAAGTTCAAAAAGATTGTCCTTTATCTGCTCAAGTTCCCAAGCAGATTCCTTTTTTCGCCAGCCGTTAAAAGTTCCGCTTACAAAAACTCTTTTAGGGCGCTTGATGCTCCATGTTGATGCATCAAATATGAAATACAAGCTTGAACCGTCTTCCACAAACTGGTAACCGAGGCTCTTGTTATTTTTATCCAGCTTTAATTCCTGCTGAACCGTAACAGAATACAGTTCCTTCTGCTTAGCCTGAGTTGTAAACATAAATCCAAGTGCAACCAGCACAACCGAAACTTTTCTTTTAAGATTCACCATATACTCCTTATTAATCCCGTGTTTCATTATACATATATAAAAAAAATTAATCAGATTTTCGTTACCTTTTTTCAAATTATTTTTTCTATTAGCAGAGGTATTTATGACAGCAAAGCGAAAAATTAGAAGTATTACCTGTGCCACAATGATTCTTGCATGTGGCGGACTATCGGCATTTGCTCAGAACGTTTCAGATTCTGATGTAAATCGTAAAATCATATCTGAACATGAATCAGACAGACCTGATATGCCCCCGCCGGATTTCGCCCGTTGCGAAAAAAATGATTCCGATTGGACAAAACCGGACTTTGTTGAAGGACTTATCCGTTCAGAAGGAGAAGATGCAAACAGAATTTTTAAAATTGATACAGAACAGGGCAAATCTTACGTCCTGAACCTTTTCAATTTAGGAAGAAGTCCAAACCGTCCTGACTGTGACCCGAAAGAACGTTACTGTTCCGACAAGAAGCTTTCAAAAAAGCAGCTTAAGGCAAAGGCTATGAGCGCCAGCAAACGCTCTCCTGAAGAAAGCAGACGTCCTGAACCGGTAACAATCAAAACCCTTGAAGCTCTTTTGGGCAAAAAGGCAAAGGTCATCGGTATTCTTAATAAAGAAACCAATGTCCTTACAATAATTGCAGCAGATAATAACGAGCGTCCCCGCTCCTAAAGACCCGCCGGATCTGACCGGCATAATGTAATTCTCTCCAACCTTTTGGGGGCATCTATGAAAATAGGTGCCCCCTCCTTTTTTTTCATAAAAACAAATCTAAACATTGAGCATTAATGTTCCTTTCGATAAAATATGCACATGGAACAGTATAAGAAAGAATTTATTGATTTTATGGTTGAATGCCAGGTTCTTAAATTTGGCTCATTCACACTTAAGAGCGGACGCCAGAGTCCTTTCTTTATGAATGCAGGTTCTTATGTAACAGGAAGCCAGCTTGCACGACTTGGTGAATACTATGCAAAGGCCATTCACGACAATTTTGGAGATGATATTGATGTCTTTTTCGGGCCGGCATATAAGGGAATTCCGCTCGCAGTTGTTACAGCCGTAGCATATTCAAAACTTTACGGCAAGGAAATCAAATACTGCTGTGACCGCAAGGAAGAAAAAGACCACGGCGCAGATAAGGGCGGACTTTTAGGCTACAAAATTAAAGACGGAGACCGCGTTGTAATCATAGAAGACGTTACAACTTCCGGAAAATCAATCGAAGAAGTATACCCGAAAATCAGGGCTCAGGAATCAACTCCGGGCGGAATTAAAATCGTTGGCGAAATCGTAAGCCTGAACAGAATGGAAAAAGCCGCTGATTCAGAAAAATCTGCACTAGACGTAATCACAGAAAAATACGGATTCCCGGCAAAAGCAATCGTTTCAATGAAAGATGTAGTAGAAGCACTTTACACAGAAGGTGATAAAACTGTAATCACTGATGAAATAAAGGCTTCTATCGATTCTTATTACAGTCAGTATGGTGCAGCAGGAATTTCTTTTTAAGAAAAACCTCCAAGCAGACAATTACAATAACTTAATGGAAGCATAGCATGAATTTTCTAGAAGAAAGGATTCTAAAAGACGGTGTTATCCGCGAAGGAAACGTACTTAAAGTAGACAGTTTTTTAAATCATCAGATTGATATTTCCCTGCTGGAACAAATGGGCGCAGAATTTAAAAAACGCTTTGCCGGCAAGGAAATAACTAAAATCCTTACAATTGAAGCAAGCGGAATAGGCATTGCATGCATTATTGCGCGTTATTTTAACGTTCCTGTACTTTTTGCAAAAAAAACACAGAGCATTAACATTGATGGCGACAAATATTCAGCAGACGTTGAATCGTTTACACACAAATGCCTGAACCATGTATTTGTTTCAAAAAGATACCTCAGTTCTTCAGACAAAGTTCTTATAATTGATGACTTCCTTGCTAGGGGAGCCGCACTGCTGGGACTTACAGAAATTGTACGCCAGGCCGGAGCAGAAGTTGTAGGTATCGGCATTGCAATAGAAAAAGGTTTTCAGGACGGCGGAAAAATCATCAGGGACAAGGGATTTCATCTTGAATCACTTGCCATCGTTGACGCAATGGACCCGGCAACAGGTACAATAACTTTCAGAAAACAGGATTAATTTAATCTATATACTTTACAGGTAGGTTTTATGAAAAACGCAGACGTAAACAACATTTACAAACTGGACGGAACAGTTCCACTTTCGAGAGCGGTTCCACTTGGATTGCAGCACATTCTTGCAATGTTCGTTGCAAATATCACTCCAATCATGATTTTCTGTTCTGTATGCAATATTGAAAGCTCCCTTGCCGTACGCCTTATTCAGAACGCAATGATTGTTGCCGGAATCGGTACCCTCATTCAGCTTAACCCGATCTGGAAAATCGGTTCAGGTCTTCCAATTGTAATGGGAATAAGCTTCACATTCCTTAACACTGCAATCTTTATCGGTTCAAATTACGGTCTTGAAACTGTTATCGGCTGTGTAATTATCGGCGGTATTTTTGAAGGTGTTCTCGGTCTTTTTGCTAAATACTGGATTAAGATTATTTCTCCTATCGTTGCAGCTACTGTTGTTGCTTCAATCGGATTTTCACTGCTTGCCGTAGGCGCAAACTCATTTGCGGGCGGACAGGGCTCTCCGGACTTTGGTTCAGCTACAAACTGGATTATCGGTTCTATAACTTTAGTTTCCTGTCTTCTTTTCCAAATTTTCCTTAAGGGATACCTTAAAGTAATCTCTGTACTTTTCGGTCTTATCATAGGATACGTCCTTTCAATCTGCCTTGGAGTAGTAGACTTCAGCCAGATTGGAAATAGTGGAATTATTGCACTTCCAGCAATCCTTCCGTTCAAGCCTGTATTCAATATCAATGCAATCCTTTCAATGGCTGTAATCTACCTTGTTTCTGCAACAGAAACTATCGGAGATTCTTCTGCAGTCTGCGAAACAGGACTTAACCGCTCTATTGAACAGAAAGAACTTTCCGGTTCACTTGCAGTAGACGGATTCATAAGCGCAATTGCCGGAATTTTCGGCTGTACACCAATCACTTCATTCAGCCAGAACGTAGGTCTTGTAGCAATGACTAAGGTTGTAAACCGCTTTACAATCGGAACCGGAGCCGTAATCCTTATCATCGCCGGAATTTTCCCGATTGTTGGAGAAGTTCTAAGGACTATTCCTCAGGCTGTTCTTGGCGGCTGTACAATCATGATGTTCGGCTCAATTGTTCTTGCCGGATTCCAAATGATTGGTAAATGCGGCTACACACAGCGCAACATTACAATTGCAGCGCTTTCACTAAGCATTGGACTTGGATTTACACAATGCGTTGACATGTTCAACATCTTCCCAAAAATCTTCCAGAGCATTTTTGCAGAAAACTGTGTTGCAATCGTATTCGTTCTTGCCGTAATCCTTAATCTTATTCTTCCAAAGAATGAAAAATAAACTGACTTTAGTTTTTATTGTCTGTGCCGTTCTTATAACGGCCGGCTGCAAAAAAGCCGTAAAAACAGGCAGTAAAATCCCGGAAAGAATTGTTTCTCTTACTCCTGCCGGCACAGAAATAATCTGTGCTTTGGGCGGGTTTAATCAGCTTGTAGCCAGAACAGATTTCTGCGATTACCCCCCGGAAGTCTCTTCTGTTCCAAGCGCAGGCGGTTTTGACGGAAAAATAATCAGCCTTGAAACAGTCCTTTCCTTTGAGCCGGATTTTGTATATCTCGCCTCTGGCATGCACGACCATTTGATTTCTTTGCTGGAACAGAACGGAATTGCATATTACCTTTCAAATGCGGATTCAGTAGATTCAGTTCTTAAAGAAATTTCAGAAATCGGAAATCTTACCGGCCACAAGGAAAATGCAGTTTCCATTACAAAGGAAATAATCGGTCGGCTTGAATTTTTAAAAAAAACTTATGCAGATTCAGAACCGGTCACCGTTTACTGGGAAGTCTGGAATCCGCCATACATGAGCATCGGAAAAGATTCTTTTATAAATGAACTTATAGAATGCGCAGGCGGAAAAAATATTTTTTCTGAAATTCCGCAGGCTTATCCTGTTGTAAGCGAAGAAAACATTCTTACCGCTGCGCCGGCCGTAATAATCATTCCTGACCACGTTACAGACGGAATAAAATCCGTAAAAAGGCGTGCCGGCTGGGAAAAAATCCCGGCAGTTAAAAACGGCCGCATTTATGAAATGGATTCTGATTTGGTTTCACGCCCAAGCCCGCGTATTGCAGAAACCGCAGAACTGATTGCAAAGGCACTGCATGAATAAAAAACAGAAAGAGATTGTTTTTACCGCGGCCTCATTAATTCTGCTGGCTTTAAGCTTTGTGCTGGCACTTTTGCTCGGCTCTCAGAAATTTTCGCCTGCACAGCTTAAGGACGTATTTTCAGAATCCCCGAGCCTGGTCAAAACAATAATCCTTTCGCTCAGGCTTCCGCGCGCAATTCTTGCCGCAACCGCCGGAGCCCTGCTTTCTGCATCCGGCGCCGCATTTCAGATGTACTTCAGAAACTCGCTTGCGGAACCCGGAATAATGGGAATCTCTAGCGGGGCTACGCTTGGTGCCGTAATTGCCCAGGCTCTCGGCATTTCCAGCCTGCTGTTCGGCTCTTTAAGCCCTATAAACGCATTTGCTTTTTTTGGCGCAGTATTTGCTGGAATAATAATCATCCTGATTTCACAGAATCAGAAAACCGCTGGCGGCGGTGTAACGCTCCTCTTGTGCGGAACAGCACTGGGAACATTCTATGCGGCCGTTACTTCAATAATTCTCATGACAAAAATCAGGCAGGTTAACGGTCTTTACCATTGGATTTTAGGAAGCTTTAACGGCCGCGGCTGGACTGAAGTACGCTTTATAATCCTTCCAGCCCTTATTTCAATGACCATACTTATTTTCTGTGCGAACAGACTGGACCTGCTTGCCGGCGGAGAAACTACGGCACAGGCGCTTGGTCTTGAAACCAGAAGGCTCCGCACAACAGTACTGATTGCCTCTTCGCTTGCGGTAAGCGCCGCCGTGTGTGCAGGAGGAACCATAAATTTTGTGGGATTAATTGCCCCTCACATCGTAAGGCGCTTTTTAGGCACAAAAGGAAAGACGCTTGTGGTCGTTTCCATGATTTTTGGCGCGGTGCTGCTTTTGATAAGCGATACGGTTGCCCGGACTGTAATTGCGCCGGCTGAGTTTCCGACCGGAATAATTACATCTCTCTTGGGGGCGCCGTTTTTTGTTTCGCTGATTTTTGCGGGGGCGCAAAAACACGGCGCAAAGGACAGACTATGATTCTGCAATGCAAAGACCTGAATGCCTCATACAAAAACAGAAAAGATTTTTCTCCAGTACTTTCTTCTGTCTCAGTAAAAATTGAGCAAGGAAAACTTGTCTGCCTTACCGGCGCAAACGGAAGCGGAAAATCCAGCCTTCTGAACATTCTGTCCGGTCTTGCTGGAAAAAAAACAGATTCCCTTCAGATTACAAGCGCCGAACAGCTCCCACAGATTGTAGAAGAATCTGGTGATCAAAAAATCATTGAAATTCAAAAGATGAACTGCCTGGAAACTGCAAAAAAAATCGGCTTCATGTCGCAGTCGGAATACAGCGCCTGGAACACAAGCGTTCTGGATACAATACTTACAGGCCGCTTTGCGCACTCCGGAACAGCCTACACAAGAAAGGATTACGAACTTGCAGAAGAAGCCGCTTTTCTTTTAAATATTTCCGATCTTTTAAGCCGCAGCACATTCAGCCTTTCCGGTGGCGAATACCAGAAGGTACGCATCGCACGCACAATAGCACAGAACCCAGCCTTTATCCTGCTGGACGAGCCGTGCGCCGGACTGGATTTTTCCTACGAGCCGGAACTGCTTAAAAAATTAAAAAAACTGGCAGAAACAAAAAATACAGGAATCATGCTTTCCATCCACGACCTGAATACAGCTGCTCGCTTTGCGGATGAAATAATACTTCTTTCAAAAAATGCGCCGTCAATTCAGGGAAGTGTAGAATCAGTCTTTACAGAAAGAAATCTTTCAGAAGCGTATAAATCAGATTTTAAGATTTTTAAACATCCTGTTTTAAATTGCCCGCAGGTTTTTGCCCAGTAGAAATCCAACGCCGATTGACAGCAGCCACAAAACAAATCCCCGCACGCAATCATCAATTATCAGGAAATCAATTTTCAGTTCATCAATATCCGTCGCTCATTGCGCGGTTATTATCCTTGATACAAAGTTCATCATAAACAAGACTTCGCTTTCGAAGTTCCTGCTTAAGTTCATCCGGGAACGGCATGTTACGCCAGAAAATACCACGGACTTCCTTATCAAGTCGCTGAACACCGTTAGCCTCTTTAGTCATCCAAAGAACATAGTCTTCAATAAAGAATGCTTTTAAGTCACCTTTAAGCTTCTGGCGGTCAATGTACTGGTAATACTGACCGGTAAGACCTTCTTCCATCCAATAGTACGAAGCCTTTTCCTTTGCAACCTGCCAGCGAAGATCCGCAACAGCAGTAAGAACGGCAATTTTAAGGTCGCGTGGGTACATTGGAATTACAATTCGCCCTCGACTGGTTACGCGGTTATAGCGGTCAAACGGTTCCCAGCAGAAACCTCGGTCTCCGTAAGTAGGAATAAGCAGAACATAAGGAGGAATTCGGTTCGGAACATTTTTATGAATACGGCAGAATGCGCCCGGATCAAGGGATTCAACCCACCTTAAAATTTCCAGAACATTTTCACGTGTTCCTGTTCCTTTTTCCATACAGTGATAGAATTCACGTGTAAAAAGCGGGAACTGGTTTCCCTGTCGTCCTACAGTCATTTTAGCCATCTGGCGTACTGTTTCAAATTCAGTGTTTACGGCAGTAGTATCAGCTGCCTGAGCCTGCGGTGCAGAAGTAATTTTGCTTTCTACGCTTGCATAGACGCCTTTTGCTTCTTCATATTCTTTAAGACAGCGCGCAAATTCCTTTCCGTTTTTAGAAAGACGATGAAGTCTGTCGGTAATTTCGGCAAAAAGCCTCTGCTGATTGTCTGTATAAGGCTGAGTATGCGGTTCACTTCCAATAATAGGATTATGAGTACAAAGAATTTCGATACGATCCTTAAGTTCAACCTCAAGCATTGTACGTTCATTTTCCTTTATGTTCAGAAGGTTTTCTGCACTCTGAAGTTTACCCGAGTTTTTCTGCTGAAGCTGCTGAAGCCTTGTCTGCTCCATGCTTGCCGCTTCTTCAGGAGTTGCAGCCTTGTGCGGAGTACGCTTTTCATCAGTCATGGAATTAGAAAGACGTCCAGATGCAATTTCCATGAACCATTCATCAATGTAGAAAATAGGCTCGCCTACGCGATTTTCGTAAAAAATCTTAGAAAAAAACTGTTTCTGCTCAGGACGGAACAAAGACGGAAGCAGAACGCCAAAACGCAGAAGCATGCGCTTAGGCTTAGGCAGATTAACGTCCGCCATTTTTGGCGCCATACCGCGAACAAGTTCCCAGTACGCAGAAATAATCTGCTGGCGGAATACAGTTCTGTCCTTAGGATCCTGACAGGTTAAATATTTAGAAAGCACCATGTGAAGGCGCTGTGCCGACTGATTTTCACCGGTAAGAGCAATTTTATAATAGCTTTTATCTTCAAATACATCACTTGGAAATTCAGAAGTAAGTTCCGTAACTTCCGGAAATGACTTAACGCTAAGGTCAACCGTATGAATCGATTTATTTGATACAACTGAAGCAGAAGGAGACATTTCTTTTTTTGAAAAAGAGCCCGAACTAAAATTACCGGAACCGGCTGATTCAGCAGTTTTTATTGAAGCACCATTAGAGCCAGACTCGTCTTTAACATCTGCCAGCAATGCATCTATCTGAGAAGCAAAATCATCACTCATAATATCTCCATATTTTAACAATTATATCATATTTTTGAAGAATTGATAGAAACTTCTCCACAATCAAGAGTTTTTTTTGAACCGTCCTTAAGCTGAACAACAAGTTTTGCATCTTCCGTAATATCAACAGGGGTACAGATAAAATTCTTTTCAGTCTGCCCGATTACAGGACTTACTTCAATTTCCCTGCCGATAAGAATGGAACGGTCTTTATATTCCTTCATCGATTCTTTTACAGCTTCTTCCCCGCCATCTAGAATCTTCAGCGTCTCATTCACAATTTCAGCCGCCAGCTCGCTCCGCTTAGTTTCTTCAACAGCACCTTCAGCATAAACGCCGCCGGCCACCTCCTGTGGAAGCAGCGCATTATTCACAATATTCACACCAATCCCGATTATCGCTGCTTCAATCATTCCGGATTCAAAATCGGTAACGCCTTCCGTAAGAATACCGCACACCTTTTTGCCGTTTATAAAAATGTCATTTACCCACTTAATGCCGGATTCTACCCCGTAAACCTTTTTAATGGCGCGGGCCACCCCAACGGCGGCGTTAGCGGTAAACATCCCCGGGGCAGCAATAATTCCCGGAGCATAAAGAATGGAAAGATAAATTCCGGTATTTACAGGAGAAAAAAATCTTCTGCCAAGCCTGCCCCTCCCTTCGGTCTGCTGAGAAGCAACTATTACGCTGCGGTGAAGTTCCTTTGCGGAGCCGGAAACAAGCCTTCTCTTTGCCTCGGTATTAGTTGAATCAAGAACATCAAAAAAATCCACGCGGATTGAACTGTCGTCAAGGAGCGCACGGATTGAATCTGCATTGTAAATGTTACTCTGAATAAGACGGTATCCCTTGTTTGTTACGGCTTCTATTGCAGCCCCCTGAACCTGCAGCGCTTTTACAGCCTTCCACACAGAAGTTCTGGTTACGCCGCATGCATCTGCAAGTTCCTGACCGGAAACCCAGCCGTCTGAGTCTTTTTTATTCTGCAGTACTTTAAAAACGGTATCTTTTACAGACATTATTTTTTCTTTCCAAGCACAGTAAAATTTTCTGCAGGACATGCAAACGCAATTCCGCTTCCAGGCTGGGCAAGACACGGAAGTTCCCTGACTGCATCAAGAATCGCCTGAACCTTGGAATTTTCTGCAACAATCATAATCATGTCTTTTTCTGGAACAATTTCCATTCCGAAGAAAGTTTCATCGCCCGGCTTTGCAGTTCCGCGGGCATTCATTATTGTTCCGCCACCGGCTCCAGCCTTTCTTGCAGCAGCCATTGCATCATCTGCAAATCCCTTGTTCACAATAATTGTTATCATCTGGTGAGTAGTTTCGTGCATTTCATCATTCCTTCCGAATATAGAACCGGTTTTTATCAAAGAATTAACCTGAACGGTAAACAGAACGCCAAACGGCTGTTTTTTTTCGCTGGCAGAAGCAATCATTCCGTTCATTACAGCTTCAGTTTTTTTTGCCGAGGTAACAACGTAGACAATTTCCTTGTCAGAATCGGCAAATCCCAAAAGCTGCAAGATTGAATTTGCCGCCGTTCCCTTACCCCTGGACACGGAACCGCCGCCCGCACCGGATTCTACAGCCGCATGAGTAAGCAGTTCTGCAGAGTCTCTCGGTACAATTGCAATTATCATATTATATGGAGACATTACTTTTCACCTCCGCCATAAGTTCTTTTGATTTCTGAATCTGCCTGAGCTTCATGCTGTAAATAATTCCCAGAATCTGGATTGCTATAAGAGGAGTCATTGCAACAAGCGCAATAACACCGAACGAATCTGTTGAACCGCCCGCAGCCTGACTTGCTCCAATCGTGAACGAAAGTACAAAAGTTGAAGTAATCGGCCCGGACGCAACTCCACCAGAGTCAAACGCAATTCCAGTAAAAAGCGGCGGACAGAAAATCATTAAGGAGAGTGCCAGAAGATAGCCCGGCACAAGAATGTTCATTAGGTTAAAGCCGCTAAGCGCACGCCACATAGTAAGGCCGATTGCAATTGCCGCACCGGCGCTAAGGAACACCATCATGAATTTGCGCTTAATCGTACCGCCGGAAATATTTTCTACCTGTTCTGTAAGAACCCATACCGCCGGCTCTGCGCATACAACAACAGCTCCAAGTACAAGCCCCGTAAAAATCAGTAGAAAATACCAGAATCCGCCCGCTCCAGAGGCTTTTGCACCAAGAATCATTCCAAGGCGGGAACCGGCTTCCATGAATCCGCCCTTTACGCCGACAAGAAAAACCGTAAGTCCGAAGAACGCATACACAATGCCTATTATAATGCGGATAAGCTTGTGCGGCGGTAGGTGCAGCAGAAAAATCTGAAATACAACCAGCATAATCACAAGGGGCACAATAGAAAGAAATGATTCGTGCAGTACATCCGGAATTATTTCCAGAAAAATTCCGGCACCGGAACCAGCTGCACCGGAACTTTCAGAAACAGCTGAGGGCGAAAGGTAGCCGGAACGGCTTAAAAGGACGGCATAAATCAGCATTGCGGCAACCGGTCCTACAGAGGTTACGCCTGTGAGCCCGAAACTTTCTGAACCGCTGTTATTTTTTCCGCTGGCACGAACGTTGGAAACACCAACACCAAGCGCTAAAATAAACGGAACAGTCATAGGACCGGTAGTTGCACCGCCGGAATCAAAGGCAATCCCACGGAACGCTTCCGGCGCAAAATACGTAAGGACAAAAATTCCTGCATAGCAGATCAGGAACGTAATTTTTAAATTGAACTGAACGATTGTCCTAAAAAGCCCAGCCATAATAAAAAGGCCTACGCCAAGGGCAATCATATATACAAGATGAGATTTATTTACGGCAGAAAAAACAGAATGAATCTGATCTCCAAAAACCTGAATATCTGGCTCTGCCACAGTAACAAAAAATCCAATTACAAATGAAACAGACAGAAGAAGAAGCAGATTTTTCTTGCTTGTCAAAGCCGCTCCAGTCTGTTCTCCCAAAGGCTGAATGCCTACATCAACTCCAAGCAGAAAAAACGTAAGCCCAAAAATAAGCAGCGCACCGCCGACTATAAAGCGGACTATAAGCCCCGCGCCCAAAGGAGCGGCAGTAAGCCCCAGTACCAGCACTATCGCCATTACCGGAATAACAGAGTTTACAGTCTCTTTAAACTTAGAAATTAAATTCATTCAGATTCAGCCCTGTCTAAAATTATATTAAGCACTCATTTCCTTTAAAATTTCCAGAAGCATGCATGAACTTTCTTCAGCGGCATCCTTCTCATTAAAGCTGTATGTACTGCCTTCTGACTCTTCTGCCATGTCGCTAATACATCTTATGATTACAAACGGAACAGAATTCAGATAGCATGCATGTGCAATTGCCGCACCTTCCATTTCAACGCAAACAGGGTTCATCCGCTCCTTTATCAGCGCCTTCACCGCAGGCTCGCTTATAAACTGATCCCCAGAAGCAACACGTCCCGCAACCAGATTATGTTTTTCAGAAAGGCCGCTTTTTTCAAAAGCACGGCTCGCATATTCAATAAGCGCCTTGTCCGCAGCAAAAACGCTTGTCTTCATCTGCGGCACTTCGCCATATTTATATCCAAATACAGTTACATCAAGATCATGATAAACGGCTTCTGTAGATACTGCCACGTCAAAAATTCCCAATCCCCTGTTCATGCTTCCTGCAATTCCGGAATTAATAACGCAGTCAACACCGAACTGAAGGATAAGACGCTGTGCGCAAAGAGCCGCATTAACCTTTCCAACGCCGCTCTTTACAACAACAACTGAACAGCCGCACAAAGTTCCTTCATAAAATGCAAGTGAACCTGCCTCTGTTTTTTTATATGAACCGGCTTTTTTCATTTCTTCCAAAAGAAGGTTCACTTCTATATCCATTGCGCCAATTACACCAATTTTTTTCATTCTATTCCTCTGCCTTATTCTTCAGCATTTCCAGATTTTTCAGCTTTCTTTTCGTCAGCTACAACAATAATAAAAGAGATGATAAGAATAATTCCACAGATAACTACAGCCATATCTGCAACGTTGAATGTAGGCCATCTCTGAAGCCCGAAGATTCCGTAGAATTTTACGTCAACAAAGTCTACAACGCCTTCTGCCCTAAAAAAGCGGTCAATTATGTTACCGAATCCGCCACCTACAATTCCGCAGATAGCCCAGCGCTGCAAATCAGTAAAGTCACGGTTTCTGAAGTAAACATTGATTACCAGAATCATTACAATCAGCGGAACAATTCCAAAGCAAAGCCTTCTGAGCACAAGCGGCAGAGAATAGCCGATACTGAACGCAACGCCTTTGTTTGCAACATGGATTATGCGCAGAATGTCACCAAAATACTGGGCACCGATAGTATTAAGCGGAATAAGATTTACAATCAGAGTTTTTGTAATCTGATCTGTAATCACAACAAGCGCCGTAAGAACAAACGGCAATAGCATCTTTTTATTAATCACTTCTTTATTCATATTTCTTTCCTGTGTAGCAAGCCGGTCAGAGCTTGCAGTGTTTAATAGCAAAGCGTTAAAAAAAATTGCGAGCCAGCAATTTTTTAGCTTTACCTATATATAAGCAAGCCGGTCAGAGCTTGCGGTGTTTTAGGTCAGAGCTTGCGGGCTTTTATAAGCCTGTCGGTATGTCAATGAATACCGTTTCAAGCCCCAATTCATTTTCGACCTTTTCCTTTATAAGGTTTACCCCAATCGTTTCCGTCTGGTAGTGTCCGCCGGCAATAAAGTTTATTCCCGCTTCTTCTATATAGTGATAAAGCGCATGATCCAGCTCACCGGTAACATAAGCATCCAGTCCTTCTTCAACCGCCTGCTCCACATCATCAGCTGCGCCGCCGGAAATCACTCCGACCGTCCTTATCTTTTCCGCCCCAAACGGAAGCACCCTGAACGGCTTCTGCCCTTCCAAAAGTGCCCGGCGCGCAAGTTCAGCCGCAGAAACGGCCTCATCCAGCTCGCCCTTAACCCCAATCACCATGCCATGGTAAGACCCGAACGGCTTAAGGTTTTTCAGCCCCATCCGTTTCGCAAGTCCATAATTATTTCCATACGGATTGTTCGCATCAAGCGGCAGATGACACGCATACAGCGCAACATCATTTTTTACAAAGGCGCACACCCTTTTATAGTGCGCCCCCGTAATCCGCTGGCAGTGTCCCCAGAAAAGCCCGTGATGCACAAAAAGCACGTCCGCGCCCAACTTCGCAGCCTGCAGCGCAGTCTGCTCACACGCATCCACCGCAAAAGCAATTTTTTTTACCGGCTTGCCTTCAGGGTCACTGTTTTCAATCTGAATTCCATTCAGCGAAACATCACGCTCAAAATCTTCCATTTTTAAAAACGACCTGAAGTATGCATCCAGTTCAGACAGCGTCATAAATCCTCCCTATTCAGCAGTTTCAGAAATTTCATCAATTCTATCAGTTCCTGAACCCTCAGAAAGCCCTTCATTTTCAGAAGCCGCATCTTCAGCCGGTTCCGGCAGGGCATATTTGCGCTCAGGAATCTGTTTTTCTATCTTTTCTGCAATCGTCCTTGCAGCAGTAAAGTTCAAATCCTTTTTCAAACCCATTTTATACGCCAGAAGCGGATCCGTAGACTGAATAAACCCGAATCCCGGCGTCTGATATTCTTCAAAATCAGTCAAAAGCGCATATCCGCTTACCGAATCCGCATTATCAGCCTTAAATTCCGGCAATGCAATTCCGCTCATCCAGTCACCGACCAGATAAACAGGCTCAAAAGTGCCATCGTCACGTAAAGTTTCATCCTTTACAAGCTTAAGCATTGCGCCAAATTCTTTTTCAATATTAAACGTAAAAAACTGCTTCTGCATTTCAAACTGCTTCAAGTCAAAAAGCCTGTCATGAAAAAGCATTGAACGCCTGAAAAACTTAAAGTCCGCCCCAGAATGGCACCACTTCATGTCGCGCGCATAAAATTCCCCAGAAAAGACCTTAAATCCCTTTCCTGCAAAATTAAGCATCAAAGGCATATATTCCGCAGCAGTCGCGCTCTTGTCCGCCATAACAATAATGCTCTGACCATTAAAATTCCTTTCATCGGCAGGCTGAACTAAAATCACTTCTCCCTGTGCAAACTGAAAAGGAAGCGATTCAGAAAAACCGCCCGTAAAATCGCCCGAAAGCCTTATTTTCTTGATTTCCGCAGAATAATCCGACGGCCTTGTATTTCCCGGTCTGAAATAGACCAAAAGCGCACCAACTCCCAAAGTAAGCAAAAGCACAATAACTTCACCGATTTTAAAGGCAGCGCTGTAATGATCAACCAGAAGCCCAGCCTTAAAGCGCAAAAACGCCCTGAAGTTGGTAAAAAAACAGAAAATCGAAATAAACAGAATGACCGCAGAATAAAGGTAAATGCCCCACGCAACAATCTGCAGCACAGACAGAATAACGCAAACCGGCGCAAGAACCGTCAGAACATCAACTTTTCCATATTTTATAAAAAAAATTCGAATGCAGTTTAAAAAGAGCAGACTAAGAATAAGCCATTCGCCCAAAATCGGATTATACATTCTTCTATTTTAATGCAAATCCGCGATAACTACAATTAAGTTTTTTGAACATTGAATTTTCCTAGCGCAGCGCATTCAGTAACCGGCGTTCCAGGGTTCCGCTCCCGCTCATTGCTCCGCTTCGCTCCGCAAGCACCTGCGGTGCCCCTTCCATGCCGGGCGCAGCGGGTTCAGAGCAAAAGAATGCATTTTTGTTATTTTAATATTAATCCAGAATTCAGGACAATAAAAATTTTCCAAGCGAGACCACTGTGTCCACAATGTAGTCAGCACCAGCTTTTTCAAACTCAGGACGGCTTCCGTAGCCGTACAGCACAGCCGCAACCTCAAGGCCGTTTTCGTGCGCACCATTTATGTCGTTGTCGCGGTCACCTACCATTATTATTTTGCTACGGTCTGTTTCCGTAAACTTCATCTGCTCCATGGCATACGCTATAACCTGACCTTTCTTGCTGCGGCTCTTATCAAGCGTGCTTCCGCCTATAAAATCAAAGTATTTTCCAAGCCCAAAATGGTTTATTACAATTTCTGCCTGTTCAACCGGCTTTCCTGTTGCAAGCACAAGATTTTTTCCAGCAGCCTTAAGGCTTTCCAAAACTTCCGGAATTCCTTCGTATACGCTGTTGTTGTAAATTCCTGTAGAAAAATAATGCTTTCTGAATACTTCTACAGCTTCCACGCATTTTTCGTGAGTAAATCCGCAGTATTTTGGAAGGCTGTCCCACAGCGCCGGACCTAAAAACGGTTTAAGCTCCTCATCTGTCTTTTCTATTCCAAAATGATTCAGCATAATCCTTAGCGATTCATAAATGCCCGGCTGCGAATCCGTTAATGTTCCGTCCAAATCAAAAAAAATATACTGTCTGTTCATCCTATTTTCCTACACAGAATCTGCTGAATATGCTTCCCAGAACGTCGTCTGCCGTTACTTCGCCGGTTACTTCACCAAGCGAATTGAGCGAATCTTCCAGATCCTGAACTACTGCATCAAGTGCATAATCTTCCTGCGCTACCATAACCGCATGCCTTACGCTTTCCAGCGCTTCTTCAACCGCATTCTTCTGCCGTTCAGAACCCAGCCCGGCCTGTGTCCGCTCGCTTGCAGTGCCTTCTGTAAGTACTTCACGCACAGCCCCGTACAATTCAGAAAATCCGGAACCCTTGCTTGCGCTTACGTGCAGTTCCTTTTTAATAAGCGGAACCTCTGCCAGAAACTGCTTGGAAAGAGACTTTTCTTCTTCCACAAGATCAGACTTGTTCCACACAAAAATTACCGGCTTTGTACACATCCGCAAAAACAGAAAATCTTCTGAATTCAAATTGTATCGTGCATCTGTAAGGTACAGAATTACATCCGCATCCTCTGAAAGTGAATGAGTCAGTTCAACTCCATGCGCTTCAATAACGTCGTCCGTTTCCCTTAATCCGGCTGTATCAAAAAGGCGCACAGGAATTCCGTCAAAATCAACCCAGCTTTCTATCCAGTCTCTGGTTGTTCCTTCAATATCGCTTACAATGGCGCGCTCTTCCTTCAAGATTGCGTTGAACAGACTTGATTTTCCGGCATTAGTCCGTCCGCAAAGAACAAGCCTTGCTCCGTCCTGATAAAGTTTTTCGCCCTTCCATGAAGCGCTTAAAAATTCCAGCCTTTCAATAGCCTTATTCAAATCCGTACTGTCAAAAGAATCTGCAATAGTTTCTTCATCTTCTGGATATTCAATTTCTACTTCAATTGAAGCAAGCGTATCTGTAATGAGTTTTTTAATGCTGTCGATTTCTTCGTATAATGATCCGGCAAGGCGTCCGGCTGCCCTTGAGCGCCCTTCGCCAGTGCGGCTGTCTATGATTTCCCTTACAGCTTCTGCCTTAGTAAGGTCTGCCTTTCCGTTAATAAATGCCCTGAAAGTAAATTCTCCGCGTTCTGCCTGCCTGAACCCCGACTTAAGCAGAAGCCTGTGTATTGCCAGAACTACCGCCGGTCCGCCGTGGCATGAAATTTCAACCATTTCTTCGCCGGTAAAGCTTTTCGGCGCCCTGAATACGCTTACCATGACTTCGTCTACTGGAATTTCGCCGTCTTTTATCCAACCGTACACAATTGTATTTCCGGCAGCTTCCCTGAGCGCCCTAGGCCTTGAAAAAACCTTTTCCATAAGGCTTATGCAGTCTTTGCCGGAACAGCGTACAATTCCAAGCGCTGCCGGAGCAAGTGCAGTTGCTACAGCGCATATCGGTTCTTCTGGAGCATATTTTGGGTTTGGCATAGTTTTTCCTCTCCGGAACAAGAATGATTCCTGTATCCGGCAAAAAATTGCCCGACCCTTCCTGTTCCGAATTATTTTGAATTGTTAATATTTACCTGAAGCAACGGATTATATGCAGTCTCCATTGCAGGAACTCCCCTGTCCGGACCGTTTTCACCATGGTGGTAAACTCTGTCCATCCAGCTTAATCCCTCATCCCTGTAAGCAGGCGCTACAGTCTTTCCAAATGCAGGTTTCTTAAACTCTCTGCCGGCTTCCGGACAAGTACCTATAAACGGTTCTGTTTCGTCCACATCCGCAGAAAGCATATCGTAATTTCCGGCATTATTCCAATGCATGTAGCCGTTATTTACAGAATCCCTTACGCCAAAAACTTCTTTAAGGACGTAATCCTTGTTGTAGTACTGGCGGTCATAGCTTACGTTAAGGTAGAAAGTCTGAACCCATGGACGAACTACAACCCTGTTTCTGGCAATTACAGAATTTCTGTATGTACCATAATAATATATTCTGTACGTTCTATCTGCAAGCGGTGCAAAATTCATAAAGCCGTTTTCAAAGTGACTCGGATAGAACATCGGACCGATTACGTCAACGTAACGGGCCATCATTTCTACATCCTGACCGGTTCTTGTACCGCTTCTATACCAGCCGTTTGCACCGTAAATGTCAATTCCAATAGGAGCATTAATATTTTCGCGGGCATAGCGCAGGAACGAAACAAGGGCTGATTCCTTATCCATTCCGTCACTCTTCCATCTGTAGGATGCCTGGCGTAAATTGTAGCCGTCTGTAGGGAATCTTATGTAGTCAAACTGAATTTCATCAAATCCGCGCGAAATAAGTTCCTTTGCAATTGCAATATTGTATTCCCAGACTTCCGGACAATATGGATCAACCCAGCTTTCATCATAGTAGATTGTATTTTTACCGGTTACTTCCTGAGTTTCTTCGTCAATTATGTCTTCATATTCCTTTATGCCCACCCATGGAGATTTTGTAGTGTAATTCCATACCGCATATTTTGAACTGCCATATTTAGCAAGATTCTTATCTTTAAATACTACAATTCGGGCAATAAGATATACATTATCCTTTTTAAATTCCGAAACAAAATGATCCAGATCAACTGCGTACTGCGTAATCTTTCCTTTCTTTACAACAAGAGGATCCTTTGCGTCATAGCGCAAAAGTCCGTAGTCATCTTTCATGTCGATTACAAGACTATTCAGTTTATTGTCTTTTATAAGCTTTTTAAATTTGTCGATTCCAGCCTGAACCCTGCACTGATATGCAGAAACATAAATAGATTTCTGGCCGCCAGCCTTTGTACCATAAGGAGAATTTACCGAACCCGGATACAAAAGCCAAAGTTCGTTAAGGCACAGTCCTTCTCCAAAACCAGTTTTTGTATATGGAACCCATGCAGAATTTAAGTCGCCTGGAGCCGCAGAGAATGTCTTTCTCCATGAAACAAGCTGTTCCGGCTCACTCTGTACTGTAAACGTATCCATATCAAGTGCCGAAATGCTTTCGTTTCTTGCATACACAAGCTTGTTGTCTACAGCGTAAAGCCCGTCCATTGTCTCCAGCGGTTCACTGCCCTTGTAAACCTGAACGGCAGACCGGCTTTCCCAGTTAAATCTGTAAAGACGCGGAATAAATGTATTTGTCATGTACATTTCTACGTAATTTGAACCGTCGTCTGCCTTTACCAGAACCGGCAGAATGTCTGCAATTTCGTCCGGGCTTGTCATAGACGGGAGCATTTCAAAGCCTTTGGAAACATCGAACCAAGTTGGATTAGCTGCATCTGGCTTTATGTAGCTTAATCCGAATATCGGGTGGCTCATAAAAACAACAAGTTCCGTTCCCTTTGTGCCGTCCTCAAACACTTTCGGCATGGAACCGATTGCACAGGCCTTTACACCTGGAGTCGCTCCGCTCATTGAACCAAGAGATTTCCAGATTTTTCCGCCGTCGCGGCTTATATAAACGGCATCTTTTGTAGCCGTTACCAGCTGGTTTGGATTAAAAGGATTTGCACATATATCCTTAAGGTTTGCAGTTTCCTTTTCAAAGGTTGTATTTGTTCCATCGTAATGTTTGAGTGTAAGAACCGGAAGCCCTTCATTTCTGAATTCAAAATTTTCAAGGTCAGAAGAAAAAAGAATTCCCTTGCTTGTCCTGAAAAACCAGGATTCAATGCGGTTTCCGTCTTCTCCGGCCTGCTCTGTGCGCAGAATCTGCTCTACAGCACCTTCTGTCCAAAGCGGAATTGCAGAATTCCCTGTGTTGATTTTAAAAAGTCCCTTAGAAGTTCCCACAAGAAAATTCTTAGTTTCTCCGGAACGACTTAAATTTTCTATTTCAGGTTCTTTTTCAGGAAGGTTATATAAAGGTTTAACTTTTTTCGCAAATAAATTGGAAGCCAAACAAACAAGTAAAAAACAAAAAACAATCTTTTTCATATTCCCTTTATCGGCAGAAAATAAATATAGTTTATAGACTTAGCAAAACTTTTACATTCGCAAGCAGGCATGGATAAAAAAAGAAAACCCGGAAAGCAGGTTAATGCCTTCCGGGTCCGTGAACTCCTGTATTTATTACAGATGAATACTAAATTATATCTTTAAGTGCATTCAGCACTTCCTTATCATAAAGGTATGATTCCTGTTCAAGCTTTTCTACAGCCGAATCCTTGTCCATACCGCCGCGGAACGCACGCTTACTTGAAAGTGCGTTGTAGCTGTCTGCAACACGGATAATTTTTGCAATTTTCGGGATATTATCTCCCTTAAGCCCTGTATAGCCGGAACCGTCTTCGTTTTCGTGGTGGTACTTTGCAGCGCCGTAGAAAACATCCCAGTATTTTTTAGGTACAAACTGAAGGTACTCTTCTCCATGATCTATATGACGGGCAATATCACGGCGCTGTTCCTCTGTAATCTGTTCTGCTTGAAGCAGTTCCGGATCAAAGGCAAGGAATCCCGCATCGTAAACCATTGAAGCACAGAAATATACCATTGCATCATGCTGGCGCACGCCAAGACGAACCGCAAGCTTATATACCAGTTCAGACACGTTCTTCGAATTATTTTTTCGGCCTGTTCTCTGGTCAATTTTTGCACCAAGTTCTTCGCATTTAACTGCTAGTTCCCGGAGCGCTTCCTTTTCTTCTTCTGTATCTTCCGGTTCAGGCAATGCTTCCTGACTCCATGTAGAACTTCCGGCAAGTTTAAGCCCTTCGTCTCCGTAAAGCCCCGCAATACCGCCAATCATAAGCTGGTTTGTCTGGCTCTGGTTCTGTGCCAGAAGCCTGAATGCTTCTGCATATTGGGCTTGCTGCATCTGATTCTGCTTTACGCTCATGCGCATGATAAGAAGAATCAATCCGACAACAAGAAGAATTACAACTACAATAATTACTACAACAACAAAAATCATTGTAATGCTTTTCTGAGTACGCTCAGAAGATTTTGCATTTTCAGTAATCATCTTTGTAATGTTCTTGTTGGTTTCTTCATTCTGATCTGCAAGCTTATTTCCAAGTTCTGTAATTGCATCATTTGTAGAACTTGTAGACGACTTAATACTGTCCAGAAAATCCTTCTGCTGCTTCTTATTTTCTGCCTTTTCTGTAGCAGAAACATCCGCAGCAATCTGACGCACAAGCTTAGTAAGTTCAATTGAATTTACAGCCGGAAACTTTTCTTCAAGGTTTGTCTTAACGTCAATGTAAGCGTTTTCATTATACTTGCGCTGAATCTGCTTAAGCCTCTGAATATAAATTGACCTTGCAATTACAATAACATTTGCCGGAATTACACCGTCATTTGTAACACAGAAATTAAGTGTTGCGTTAATATTCTTGTACGCACCTTCAATATTTCCGTCATCAAATTCTGCTTCCGCTTTTTCCAGATAGCGCTGAATAAGTGCTTCCTGACTTGTCTGCGCAAATACAGCCGCAGAAACAAACATCATTCCAAGTAATGCAAAAATTAAACGAAAGATTCTTTTATTTAATAACATTTTCTGCTCCAATTGCTAATACTAAGCTAGCCCTGTTCTCGACTCCGGCACTTCGGATAAGAAGAGTATCTTTTGCTCCAATATTAAATGTAACCTTGAATTTTTCCATTTCTGCAATTGGAAGCGCAAGGTTCATTCCCGAATTCATGGCAAAATTCAGTCCGGAATATGCAAAATGTCCAAACAGATAATCTGCATTTGCACTGAAAGCTGCCCTACCCAAATTTACGTTGCTAAGTCCTATTCCCACCAGCGGAGAGAATACATTGCCCTGAAGCTTACTTTCAGAACCAGAATCAATATTGATTAAACCGGCAACTCCGGCCCTTAACTGAAGCTTTCTGTTAAATACAGGCAGACCCAGTTTAGGAACAATTTCAAAATCACAGAGCATTGTGCTGTCATCCCCGTAGAACGGAAGGAATATGCCCTGACCAGTTACGTCTACACCAAGAAGAATTTTATCAAATGTGTATTCGTAAATAAAATCAGCAGAAATACCGTAGCGGAACGAATCAAATCCGTGTCCAGCATCCACTATATAAGCACCGTCAAACATACCGAAGGCAATTTTCCACCAAATGGCAGAATATTTTTCTTCCTTGTTCTTTACGTATACAGTATCTCCGTCAGCAGTCTGAACAGCATTGTAAGTTTTTTCCAGCACAGCCTTCTGCTTAGCCTTCTGGGCTTCAAACCGTGCCAGTTCCATCTTTTTCTGTTCCATTACTGCGCGTTCCTGCTCCCTCTGTTTTTCAAGGGCAGCAGAAATTGTTGCGTAAAGTTCAACGGCTTCCATATTATCAAGATTGTTATCAATAACAACAAGATCAGCCTTTACGGCAAACTCATAATCTTCTTCGATTACAAGACGCCTGATTTTTTTCATAGTATAGTTTTCAACAAGATAATAATTCCTGTCTGTATTAACTTCACCAAGAACATTATCAAGTTCCGAATCCGACTTATTGATAAACGCAATATCAACTTTTCTGTAGACAACCGTTACATATGCGTCTATTGCAGCAGCCGGAATTGCACAAAGCAGGGTTACAGCCGCAAGCAAAACAAATACAGTCTTTCTCTTTAACTTATCCATCTGTTCCGCCTTAGAATACACTGATCCTGATACCTTCAGAAATTTGAGGTACCAAGCTATCTACATCGATATCAGAAACGTCCGTAGGTATGAACCACAGTGAAAATTCCGTATACGCACTGAATGAACTGAACATCTTCATCTTAGGGAACTTAACCTTAGGGAATTCAATCTGTGTCAGCAGTGCAGACAGAATCTGAGCCGAGTTGTCATTGTCAGAGTTATCGAATCTGCTGAACTGCGCACCTACTGCAACCGAAGCACTTAACCATTCCCAGTCATGTCCAAGGAAGTAGCTGAACGGAATCTGTGCAACGTTTGCAAGAATCTTGATTCCCATTACGTTGTTTCCACCATAACGGTACTCTGTGCTGGAGAACATATCTCGCTGTGCCTGTGTAAACTGTCCCCACTGGAACTGAAGCTTAACGGCATCATCAAAGAATGTAAGACCAACACCAATATCAAACAGTGTAGCACCCCAGAAGTGCCAGTCAAGGTATAATCCCTGAATAAATGACGGAACTTCATAAGCTGCCTTATCACCCTTTCGTAAAGAAAGCTTAACATTCTTAAGTCCAACGGTATCACTTGTAAGTCCGCTGAACATAAGTTCCTGGTTGTAGCGGCCGCCCTGACTAGGAGCAATAAGCCTGATTTTTGGAGCAGTATTATCAATCTGAATGATAGTACGCTCTATAGCAGTTTCACCGTTCTTCATTGTAGCACGAACAAGCATAAAATGGTAACCTTCCGCAAGATCCTGATTTTCTACGCGGTACATCCATTTTTCGCCCCGTGAAACAAGCTGGAACGTCTTACCGTTATCAAAACTTATTTCTACCTTCTGCGTTTTCTTATCCGCAATGGCAAGTTTCTTTTCTGTAATTTCTGAACGCTGTTCCTTAGAAACTGAGTTCAGCTTAATTTTGGCAATTTCTGTTTCATCTCCGTCCAGAGAATAACCGGCAGCACCAGAAATATAAGGACGATTAATTGCAAAGTCACCGTAAGTAAAATTGTCAATTTTAATCCAAGGTCCGGCACTATTGTAATCTACAGTCTGTTTTCTTGAACTGATTACCTTTCCGCCTTCTACAGTTGCTTCAACACGGTATGTGTGAACTCCGTTTTCAAGCATGTCAGCAGTAACGCCAAACTTAAAGTATTCACTTGGAGTCTGAACTGTTTCTGCAACAAACTTGTCATCAATATAGAGAGATAGCTTTTCTACCTTCTTGTCAGCAACAGTATTACCGTAGATATTAAATTCACCCTGCTTATGTTCACCGTTCAAAGGATAAAGAAGGTTTACCACAGCAAGCGGCTTATTCTTATTAAGCTCAATGTTTCGGCTGATGTGAGTTGCATTTGCAGCCTTATCAAGAGCAGTAAGCTCAATATTGTAAGAACCGTTTTCCAGAGAAGAAATATCAATGTCTTTTGCAATTATTCGTTCTACGTCAAAGTCAATGCGCTGCATGCTCTTTGGAACAGATTTTCCATCCAGACTGCGGATAGAAATGAACAGTTCCGTAATATTTACGTTATCAAATGCATAACCACTGAAGAACAACGGACCCGAAGTTGAAGAATAATCCAGAGGATAATCCAGAACCATTTCCGGAGATTCGTTATCTATGTTCAAAAGACTTGAATAGAGTCCCAAAATTCCATATTTATCAATAACCTTGATGAACACAACGTTTGTTCCGTTTGGAATTGCACGTGTATCAAATGTGTACGACCATTTTTCTGTTCCAACTGCATTGTTGTAGCTGTTACCGTTATCAAGGGAAACAAGAACCTTTTCAATTCCGTTGTTGTCGCTTGAAACACCAGTAAGAGTTATTACACCCTTATTAGATTTTTCAATTGTAGGAGTTTCCATTGCGCCCTTAGGCTCTTCTGTAGAAACCCTGATTTTTCGTTCTGTAACAGGTCCCTTTACACCGTTTACGTCAACTGCATACATATAAATTGTATGCTCGTTGTCTGTCATCCTTTCAAAAGGAATGTCGATTGCAAAGCTTGTACAAGGTTCTTCAACCTTTGTGTATTCACCCTTGTCTATTCTGTAATAAACAGTTGACTCACCGTCATCATCGTAAACTACACCGGAAATTGTAAAGTCACGTGTAATTACTTCATTTTCAAGCGGCAAATGAATTTCTGTCACCGGAAGATCCGACTGTGAATCTATCATAAAGCGCCAAGCTTCCATTGCAGATGTATTGCCAGCTGCATCAGTAAATTCAAATGACATTGCATCATCAATAGGACGCTCTTTTGATCCAACATGAGTTAAGGCATATGTGTGCTCAGTTTCAATTTCCGTACGGACTTTTCCACCTGAACCAGTTGGCGGCGCTACATAAGCCATCTTTGTAAAGAAACCGTTATCTGTAATCTTGAATGCAATAAGGTTTTCACCGTTTACAATTGCATCGTCTTCAGGAATGATTACCTTAGCTTCAGGCGGTGTTGTATCCTTGAATGCAGAAATTCTTGCATAGGAAATATTTCCTGCAACATCAGAAACCCTTACGTCAACACCAATAAGTCCGTCTTCCATTGAAGAAATATCCGCAGTTGCACTGTATGTTGCACCAATTCCGTTCTTTCCAGTCAAAGAAAGCTGCAGAGGCTTCCATGTCTGCTGTCCGTCAATAGAATATTCGCCGCTCTTAATACCGCTAGGATCTGCTGCCGTTCCCGAAAACTTGATTGACTTTCTGACCCATGAATTAGGATCCGGCGAAGTAATATAAACTTCCGGCGCACCAGAGTCTACAATACAGCGGATTCCCGCAGAGACATAAGCCGTCTTATTTGAATCCTTTACGCGAACCGCAACATTCGAATAGATTCCGTCTTTTGTAAACTTAACGGTTGCAACGTTTTCATTGTATGAGAATTCCAGACCGTCAGCCGGATTTACAAGTTCAGCAGACCAGTCAAGGCCGCTTATATTAGGATAGAAATCAATTGAATCACCAACGCTCATTACGTAGCTTGCAGAATCCTTTTCAAATACAGATTCAGAACGCTCTGCAATATAAACACCAAGCGGGTTTTTAACAGCATTTTCAGAAGGAGCACGAACAGTTCCAATTACACCGTAAAATGTTTTTGAAACAGAACCCGATTTTGCAACCAGCTTTATGTTGTTCATGCGCACCGGCAGATTAGAAAGCGGAACAGTTACCCTATATCTGTTTCCTTCTTCTTTAGTTACAACAGCACTACCCGTCTGCTTTTCCTGTCCGCCAGGAACAGCCGCACCCGTAATTTCATAATTAACGGAGATATTCGGCAAAATTGAATCCATGAAAACTGTAAGATTCTTAGATTCTCCACGGTTCAATTCAATTACCTTACCGTTTGCAAAAGGTTCTTCGCCAACAAGCGCAAAGTAAGCAGAAATTTCCTTAGATTTTGAAACATTTGTTTTTGAAGTATATGTCTTTTCGCCGGCAGTAATGCTTGCAGTAAGCTGAGTATTACCTTCCGCCATTGAGTTTCGCTTAAAATATCCAAAAGTTCGGCTCAAAGTTCCCTGGTAAGTAGCAACGTAATATACTTCTTCCGCATCAATCCATGTAATTACAGGTGCTTTTGGCGTAGCTGTAGAACCCTTAGGAAGATAAGGGATATTCCTGAATGCAATTGCTTCAGAAGCGCGAAGTCCGCCACTGTTCTGTGCCGTAACTTCAATTACATAGATACCGTAGCCGAATTCTTCTTCAAACGAGAAGGTGCGTGTAGGTTCAAGCTCATGTTCTTTTGCATCAGCAACAGAAAGAGGCGTTACATCTGTAAGGACGCCGCCTGCCATATTTGCCCTTACGCCATAAATTTTATATGAAAGAGATTCCAGAATACCCGGAGTTGTAACAGTTCCCGAAGTTACAGCCTTTCCGTCCGTAACGTTGATTGCATTGCGTCCGTCTGTGTCCTTGATTTTTACAACAGGCGCTGAATAACCATTTGTAATCATTAATTTTTCAGAATCGCATACAATTCCCCTGTCTGTAGTAACACGGACAATGAACGGTTCCGAAACACCTTCTTCGTCAGTTGGAACAAGAAGTACTGCGTTTCCGTCAAGACGAGCAGTAACAAATTTTGATTTTGGAACGATTTCAGCAGTCTTTGCTTTTCCGCCCACAAGATAACAGCTTGCAGGGAAATCCTTGTTTCCGACTATCATGCCGTTATCTGCAACTCCCTGAGGGAATTCAATCCTTGTGTTTTTAGCAGTAATTTCAGAAAGATTTGTTACGTTGATTAAACTCTTGAAATTTCTTGAGCGTCCGGCAGTATCAGTTGCCGTTGCAAGAAGTGTTACAATTCCCTGCGGAAATTCATTAAGTGAAACAGAAATGTTCTGAGTGAACGCTCCGTTCGGCGTAAAATCCTTTTCCAGAAGTCCGTTCTTACCCCAGCGCGCTTCAAAATGTACAGAAGCCAATCCGAGCGAACTGTTTGCAGTAACCTGGAAGCTGGCATCAGATTCCTGGTTTACAGTCATACCGTTTACAACAACCTGACTGCCGATTTTTGCATCAGTAAAATCCGGGATTTTTCCGCGCGCATTGAATGTAGCCGTAAAAGGATTTCCTTCTACGCCGTGGGCATCACGGGCAACTACCGTTACTGTATGGCGGCCGGCAGTAAGTTCAGAACCTTTTGCAAGGTTTCCACAGAATACGCCGGTTGTTTCTTCTTCTATCCATGCACCTGAGTCAATCTTATATTTTACAGAAGCAATTCCGTCTTCATCATGTGCAATACCGCGCACAAAAACAGAATCCGATACTTCCACAAATGTGTCCGCAGTCGGATAAGCAATTTCTACGACAGGTTTATCAAGTTCTTCGTTAATCTGAATGTTCTGGCTTACTGTAACAACGTTTCCTGCAATATCAGTAGCAGTAATGGAAAACTTACGTGTTTTGTCAGTAACGCGCGCAAGGTCAAAAACTTTTCCCCAATAAGGGTTTCCAGGAATCAGTTCAAAAGACCCTTTTTCCTGACCGAATTCCCATGAAAGCGATTTAATTCCAATACCGTCTTTTGCAAAACCCGTGATTGCAATTTTTCCGTAAGAAACTTCTCCGGCTGCAGGACTTATAATTCTTACGTCCGGACTTGTGTTATCTATAAAGTAAAGGAACGAAAAAACACCCTCTGAACCGGTATTATCTTTTGCCTTAAACCAGATTACGCTTGCTCCGTCCTGGAATTTTCTTGTATCTACAGAGATGTTAAAGTCCTTTTCTGTTCCCTGCTTGTTTTTTGCAGAAAGGCGAACACTCTTAAATGATTTTCCGTTATCTGTTGAATATGAAAGGCTTTTAATTCCGTTTCCGTCAGTAATACTTCCGCGAAATTTTACAACTTTTGAAACAAGGGCACCCATACCAGGATGAGAAACCTGAGTTACAGGCATACGTCGGTCAAGCTGCCATGTTGTTTCTACAGGCTCACCTTTTACACCGTTTACGTCATAACCTACAACTTTGATTGTATGAGGACCTTCTGCAAGATCTTTTGTATCAAGATAATATGACCAGAATTCTTTTCCACTTGCCATTACAGGATTAGCTTCATCACCGTCAAGAACAAGTTCTACATGATCAACTGCATCATCATCAATACAGGTACCTACAATATTAAGGTTTCCTGCAATGCGCATATCCTTTACAGGGTTTGTAATTCCACTTACAGGCAAATCAGATTTAGGGTCAATATAAAGGTTATAAGGACCTTCAATTGTTGTATTTCCACCAAGGTCAGCAGCTTCAACGAGGATATTAAATTTTCCCTTCGGTTTATTGCTTATATCAAAGGTTTCCTGCCAACTCTGCATATTTTCAACTTCCTTTTCTGTTACATCACGTGCAGAAAGGAGAGCCGCAGCATTCAGGACCACCAATAACACAAAAAGACTCTTCAAGCCATATTTTCCAGTCATAATCATCTCCACTTTTTTATTACTGTAATTCTATCAGATATTTGGCAAAAATACAAAAATTCTCTCATATATTTACGGTATTATTCTGTTAATTGATTAGATGAAAATGTCGCAGAAACCCCGATTTTGATGTAAAATCTTACCCAGGAGGAAAGAACTGCCTTTTGCACGCAGTTCCAGGCGTAACATGGATTTTTCAGAACAGATCAGCCGTTTGCAGGAAATTTACGACAATTCTAAAAACATTGTATTTTTTGGCGGAGCCGGCGTTTCTACAGAAAGCGGAATCCCGGATTTCAGAAGCCAGGACGGACTTTATGCCCAGCAGTGGAAATATCCGCCGGAAACAATCATAAGCCGCTCTTTTTTTGACCACGACACAAAAGAATTCTACCGCTTTTACCGCCAGAAACTTATAGTTCGGGATGCCAAGCCTAACGCCGCACACATTGCCCTTGCAAAAATGGAACAGAAAGGCAAGCTGAGCGCAATCGTTACGCAGAACATAGACGGACTTCACCAAAAAGCCGGAAGCAAAAATATTTTTGAACTGCACGGAAGCACATTAAGAAATTTCTGCATGGACTGCGGCGAACCATACGACATTCAATTCATCTCCGAAAGCGAAAATTCCCCAGACACACTTCCGCACTGCACAAAATGCGGCGGTCTTGTAAAGCCGGATGTTGTTCTTTATGAAGAAGGCCTGAATGACAGCATTCTGAATGGCGCTGTAGAAGCCATAAGCAGTGCTGACACGCTCATAATTGGCGGAACTTCACTTGTAGTCTACCCAGCCGCCGGCCTTATACGCTACTTCCGCGGGAACAACCTGGTCCTCATCAACAAATCAGAAACCTCAACCGACCAGTACGCCCAGCTTGTAATCCACGACAGCATTGGAAAAGTATTTTCTGCGCTAAAAATTTAAATTCAAAAATTCTGTAATTTTTCCTTGCTATTATTTTTTACTCATTGTAAATTAAATACTAGGAAGGAGTAGTTAAAAAAGATGGAAAAGTTAATTAACCTCATGGAGGATTTAGCAATGCTAAATTCTCAGATCGAAAAGTATCGTTCGTATGCAAGCCAGTATCGTTATGTAAATCAGGCATTCATACAAAGAATCAACCAGATGGAAAGCAGAAAAAAAATGCTTGAACATGACATGGAAATTCTTTATTTAGGTCTGTAAACGGCATTTTTGATTCACAAACAGAGCGAAAAAAATCAGGGCAGGTTTTTCCTGCCCTAAAATCTATTCTCTTGCAATTACATTGTAAAGTCTGTCCAAATCTTGGCGGCTATAGTAGTCAATTTGGATCGATCCTTTGTCTATTGAACCTTTCAGAACAACTTTTGTTCCAAAGATTTCCATAAATTTCTGTTCAATTTCTGCAATATCAGGATCTTTCTTTTCTGCCTTTTTCTTCTTAGTCTTTTCGCCTGCTGCACGACCGCCGTTATTGTATTCATTTGCAAGCGCTTCTGCCTGGCGTACGTTCAGTCCGTTACCAACAATTTTACCGAACATAATGCGCTGGTCACTCGGGTTTGTTACAGAAAGCAAAGCCCTTGCGTGTCCGGCAGAAATCTGTCCATCAATAAGCGACTTCTGCATGTCTTCAGGCAACTTAAGAAGTCTGAGGGAGTTTGTAACTGTTGTGCGGTTCTTTCCGACGCGCTGGGCAACTTCTTCGTGTTTAAGGTCGCCCATCTGCATAAGGTTGTAATATGCAAGCGCTTCGTCAATCGGGTTAAGATCTGCACGCTGGATGTTTTCTATAAGGGCAACTTCCAGCTTTTTAATTTCATCGTATTTTCTAATCTGAACAGGAACCTTTGTAAGTCCTGCCATTTTTGCGGCGCGGGTACGACGTTCACCGGCAATAATGTAATAGTTATCGCCTTCTGCTGCCTTTTCTACAATGATAGGTTGAACAATTCCGTGCTCCCTGATAGAGTCGCAAAGTTCTTCAAGTGCTTTTGAATCAAATTCTTTACGCGGCTGCTGGGGATTAGGAATAAGAAGCGCCGGATCAAGCCAGAGACCGCCGTTTTCGTCAACTTCAATTCCTTCCGGAATGTTTGCAGGCTTTTCTACAGAAACCGGCACAGCTTTTTCTTCTGCCTTTTCCACAGAATGTCCCTGAGTAGATTCCTTAATTTCTGCCCGTGCAGCATTTGAGCCACCCATAAGGGCATCAAGTCCCAGTCCTAAACCCAATCCACCTTTTTTAGCCACGGTTGATTATCTCCTCTGCCAGTTTTGCATAGCTTTTTGCACCGGCACAGCTAGGATCATAATTGCAGATTGGAAGTCCGCGGGAAGGTGCTTCTGAAAGCCTTACGTTTCTTGGGATAATTGTATTATAAACAACATCCTTAAAGTATGTCTTAACCTGCATTACAACATCCTGTGCAAGACGAGTTCTTGAATCATACATGGTAAAGAAGATACCGCCGATTACCAGATTTGGATTTATGCTTTCCTGAACCTTGTTTACAGATTTAAGGAGAAGTGTAATTCCTTCAAGCGCAAAATATTCACACTGCATAGGAACAAGAACTGAATCTGCGGCAGCAAGTCCGTTCAAAGTAAGAAGTCCGAGAGAAGGAGGACAGTCTATCAAAATGTAGTCATACACAGATTTAAGAGGATCAAGGACATTTTTAAGGAAGAATTCCCTGTTTTCCTGTTCTACAAGTTCGATTGCAGCACCAGAAAGATCAATAGATGCGCTGATTGCATCCAATCCTGCAACCGGAGTGTGCTTAATCGCCTGTTCTGCAGTAACCTGTCCGGCAATGAGTTCGTAAATTGTCGGCTTGTCTTTAGAAACACCAACACCACTGGACATATTTCCCTGCGAGTCAAAGTCTACCAGAAGAACTTTTTTACCGGCCAATGCAATGTAAGCACCGATATTAATACAGGAAGTAGTTTTACCTACACCCCCCTTCTGATTTACAAAAACGATACATTTTCCCATAACTTTAAATATAACGCTTTTTTCAAGAAAGGTATAGGGTTCAACAGTCTGGGAAAGCAATTTTATCTATACAGTGCGCAGTTGTCTTCATTAAAAATGAAGTATAAAATATCCGCATGATTATTTCCTGCACATTCAACAAACCTGTAAAAAACATTGAAGAAATTCTCGGGCGGCCATACATACGAATCAAAATAAAAGCCGTAAACGTTTCTGGAACCACTTCCTATTTTACAGAAGCATTTACACAGAAGCAGGCATTCCACGAAAAGAAAACCGAATCCGAACTGAACGATTTTATTGCCGCCCATGCAGGAACAACCTTTAAAAACTGCGTCGTGCGCACAGAATCAGAAGAAATAACCTATCTTGGAAACAAAAAGGGAAAAGTTACAAAACTTACAAAAAAGCTGAACAGTTCTTCTGCGGACAAAAATGCAGAAAAAAACGGCGACGCAAATTCAAAATCAACTGCACTCAAATTGATAGAAAGCGGCACGAACCGCAAAAAAAATTACCTTATAAATGAAGGAACTCCAGTACCGTTCCTTGTTCTTCTTGGCGTAATGACACCGGAAGGCCGCGTCATCAGTTCCAGATATGACAAATTCCGCCAGATAAACCGCTTTCTGGAATTTATTGACGACATTCTGCCTTCCGTAATTTCTGAATGCAATGCAGACGGCACAGAACCGCTCAGAATCGCTGATTTTGGATGCGGAAAATCTTACCTTACATTTGCAGTTCACTATTTTCTGACCGAAATCAAAAAGCTAAACGTAGAAATACTCGGCCTTGATCTTAAGAAAGACGTAATTGATTACTGCAACGATATTACAAAAAAACTCGGGCTAAAGGGACTTGTTTTTGACACAGGAAATATTGCCGGCTATTCGCACGCGCACAATCCTGACATTGTAATTACCCTGCATGCCTGCGACACCGCAACAGACTACGCACTTGATTACGCAATCAAGCACGACTGCAAGGCAATCCTCAGCGTTCCGTGCTGCCAGCATGAAGTGAACACCCAGCTTGACCGCAAAAATGTTCCGGACTGCTTTAAGCCTCTCCTTAAATACGGATTAATCAAGGAACGTTTTGCCTCTCTTGTTACAGACAGCTTAAGGGCCGAATACCTTGAAAATTCCGGATATTCCGTTCAGATTCTTGAATTCATAGATATGGAACATACGCCTAAAAACATACTGATAAGGGCTGTAAAAAACGGTTCACATGGAAAAAACCAGGACGAATCAGATTCCCTTACCGATGCATTAAAAATTTCACCTATGCTAAAAAATCTGCTAAAATAAAAGCATGACAAATTCTATTTCTGATATTGAAGCAATGAAAGAAGCCATTTCCGAGGCCTATGACGGAATCAACAATGGAGACGGCGGCCCTTTTGGAAGCGTAATTGTAAAGGACGGAAAAATTGTAGGCCGCGGCCACAACCGTGTAGTAAAAAATCAAGATCCTACATGCCACGGAGAAATTGAAGCAATTCATGATGCCTGCAAGAATCTAGGAACATTTGATTTAAGCGGATGCACACTGTATACAACCAGCGAACCCTGCCCGATGTGCCTTGGAGCAATCCTCTGGGCAAACATAGACAGGGTTTTCCAGGGCTGCAACATTTCTGATGCCGAAAAAATCGGTTTCCGCGACAGCAAATTCTACGATTTTCTGAGGGGAAAACCCGGCCTTCTCACAACAACAGAACTCAGCCGCGACGCCTGCCTAAAACTTTTTGAAGACTACAGCAACTCTTCCAAAAAGAAAAATTACTAGTAACCCAGGTTGTCAGGTTTATAGAAATAAATAAAAAATTATTTAAGCACATACGATTCCAGGAAATCTGCAATACCGTCGTTGTTATTGTCATAGCGGGTTACAAATTCACACATATCCTTTATGTAATCCAGCCCGTTAGACATGGCAACGCCGTATTCACAACTCCTGAGCATCGACTCATCATTCATGCTATCTCCAAATGCCATTGTCTGGTCATATGGAATTCCAAGCCTGTCCGCAAGCCACAGAATAGTCGGACCTTTTCCAACACCGTGATTCATGACTTCCAGAAAATACGGTTTTGAAATAAAAATATCAGCCTTCCCATCCAGCTTGTCGCTAAGGAATTCCTTTAATTCCTTTACTTTTTCCGGGTCAGACGGAACAAGCATCTTTGGATATGAACCTTCAAGGAACTTTTCAAAATTATCCACAACCTTAAAATTCAGGTTGCACAGTTTTGCGTCCATACGCGCCCATTCAGAATCTTCCCATGAATAGATTGTAGACTGATCATAGACGATGGACGGCATTCCCCTTGACTTTGCTTCCTTGTAAACAAACTTAAGGACAGACACATTCATTGCATTTTTATAAATCGGCAGACGAAAATGAAGGTCAAAAACAGAAGCACCGTTAAAGGCAATAAGATAGCGTCCTTCCTGAGTACCGGCAATATTCAGCTTGCGAACATAAGGCAAGATTCCGTTTTCTGCACGGCCGGAACACAGGACAATCGTAATGCCTTGCTTAGCTGCCTTTTGAATTGCAGCAAGAGTTCTTGGCGAAATCGTTCTGTCATCTGTAAGAAGAGTATCATCAAGATCAAATGCCATTAATTTTACGTTTAATTTTTTGTCAGGTAGCTTCATAAAATCACTCCTAATATATGTTTATGCAAACAGTTCTGTCTTTTTAAGCCATTCTGCAACGGCTGTAGCTTCCTTGTCCAGTGCGCGATCATCTTCAACAAAAGCGCTCATTTTGCGGACTTCTGCATGAATCTGCTTTGTAAACGGCGCAAAGTCTTCAATTCCGGCAAGGTCAACAGCCTGCATTGCAGCAAGAAGATGAGTTGCAAACTGAAGGAATACAAGATCAATCTGCTCTGCAAGCTTTCGCGCACTAATTGTTCCCATACTTACCTTGTCCTGGTTAAGCGCTTCTGTTGGAGCAGAAGTTAATGAAACAGGGAAACAGTAAGTTGCAACTTCACCGCGGATTGCACTGATTGTAATCTGTGCAGCCTTAAAGCCAAGACGAAGCCCTGCACGCGGGTGATCAGCCGGTGTGAACGGAATAAGGTTTTCTGTAAGCCCGTTGAACTTTCCGTCAATTATGATTTCTGCCTGTTTGTCGCTAAGATCAGCAATATTTGCGAGCGCTGTACGCAGGTAGTCGCAAGCCGCACAAATATGTCCGCCGTAGAAGTTACCAGTATTATATAGCTGCTGTGTGTCGATATCTACAAGAGGATTGTCGTTTGAACTGTTCAACTCTTCCGTAATCCATGCTCGCGCCATGTTCAAAGTGTCGCGGTAAACGCCGTTAATCTGCGGTGCACAGCGGATGGAATATCTGTCCTGAATTTTATTTGTCTGAGCCACAAATCCGCGGCCGTCCATTTTTTCAATCTGAGTCTGAAGGAATTCTTCGTACTTGTAAACGCGCTTTGAATTTACAATGATGTTATGAACATACACTGCCGATTCCATCTGTCCGCGGTGATTTTTAAGCTGGCTTACCTTTGTAATAAAAGGTGTGTCCTTTCCTCGTGTGATTTCAGAAGTTACCGCTGTAAGGAAGTCAGAAATATTTGCAAGACGCTGAGCCTTTTTCCATGCAAGTGAGGCAACCGCAGTCATAACGCTTGTACCGTTCATGATTGCAAGGCCTTCTTTTGCTTCTATCGGAAGAGGTTCAATTCCTTCTGCTTTAAAAGCTTCCATTGCTGGAACAACTTTTCCTTTATAATAAACATCGCGCTGTCCCATGATTACAGCTGCAAGATAACTAAGTGGTGTTAGATCACCGCTTGCACCAACTGAACCAAGCTGCGGAATTACCGGAATGATGTCTTTGTTCAAAAGTGTCTGCATCATTTTTGCAAGTTCCGGCCGGATTGCGCTGTGGCCACCCTTTACGTTACCGTTCAGGCGCGCAAGAACAACCGCTCGTCCTGTTTCGTGGTCAAATTTCGGTCCAAGCCCAATTCCGTGATAAGTGGCAATTGTGCGCTGAAGTTCACCAGCCTTATCTACACTAATCTGATTATGACATGAATCGCCAAAGTCAGTTGTAACACCATAAGTTGGCACCCCGGTATTTATATAGTCGATTAAAAATTTACGTGATTTTTCAATGCGTTCCCAAAAAGCCTTGTCTTCCGGGAAATCAACTTTTTCTCCTTCATAAGCTACTTTACAAACGTCTTCGATAGTAAGATCTTCACCTTTTACAATAACAGCCATCTAATTGCCTCTAACCAAAATAATGCCTCATTTTAACAAGAAAAAATCTTTATAACAATCTTTTTAAGTATTTACGGAAAAATCTTACATATTCTAAGAAAAAAAAACGACAGCCCTCTCGGACTGCCGCCTCTTGCATTTACGGTCATTGAACTAAATTTACGGTCATTGAGCCTGTCGACTCGTAAGAGCACGTAGTAAATGACCGTAGTTAATTACTCATGCCCGCTCGATAAATCTCGCGATTCATTTAACGGTAAATGCTAACCGATAGTCACGACGGACTGTCGGTTTTAACGCATTTTCTATTGTCGAAATTTCTTAAAGATGAGCGAAGTATTGATTCCCGCAAAAGCAAAATTGTTTGGCGATGCCTCTACCGGTCATCGCCCCCCTCCATTTATCGATGAACCTAAAATATTGCTGGCGCAATATTTTTTAACGGTTCTTCGATTTAAGAATAACATACTCAGCATCCATCTTGCGGCCTTCGCCACAATTTTACTGATTATGCCACTTCTTAAAAATCAACGAAGTATTGATTCCAGCGAACGCAAAGTTGTTCGACATTACATATTCAGCATCAATCTTGCGGCCTTCACCACGGATGTAGTCCAAATCGCCACATTCTGGGTCGATGTTGTTCAAGTTCAAAGTTGGGTGGAACCAGCCTTCGTTCATCATGTTGATTGTAAGCCATGCTTCTACGGCACCACAGGCACCTAGAGTGTGTCCGATGTATGATTTTGTAGAAGAAATTGGAACCTTGCGGCCAAATACGCGTGCAGTAGCAGTTGTTTCAGCGATGTCTCCGTGGTGAGTAGAAGTTCCGTGAGCGTTTACATAAGCAATTTCGTCGCCCTTAAGACCTGCGCTGTCCAAAGCAAGCTGCATACAGATTCCCATAGTTTCGCTGTTTGGACTAGTAATGTGAGTACCGTCAGTATTTGTTCCAAAACCAACGATTTCTGCGTAAATCTTAGCACCACGTTTTACAGCGTGTTCCAAATCTTCAAGAATCAAAGTTCCGGCACCTTCACCGATTACAAGACCGTCGCGATCCTTGTCGAATGGACTTGGAGCATTTTCCGGATGGTCGTTGCGGATAGAAGTTGAACCTAACTGGTCAAAAATTGCAGCGTCTGGAGGACAGAGTTCTTCAGCACCACCACAAATCATGATGTCCTGAAGACCGTTTTCGATAGTTTCGTAGCCGTAACCGATAGACTGAGAACCAGAAGTACAAGCTTCAGATGTAACAATCATTCGACCTTTGAGCTGGTAAGTAACTTCGATGTTAGCAGCACAAGTGTGTGGCATACATTTAATGTAAGTAGAAGAGTTTACTTTAGCAGTGCAGCGGTCTTCCATTACGCTTGTAAGTTCCTGGATAGAATCAAAAGAACCCATTGAAGAACCGTAAGCTACCCCTGTGCGTCCGTTCTTAAGTTCATCGATAACATCGCCGTCTTCCTTTAAAAGACCAGCCATCTGCAAAGCCATCTGTGAAGTGTGGTAAGAAAGAAGGGCAACGCGACCCATACCGCGCACGAGCTTTCTTGGATATTTAGGAAGTTCGCCTTTAGCCGGACACGCAAGCTGAGTATTCATCCCCTGAATGTCATGCCATTCTTCCATATTTTTAATGCAGTTTTTATAACTTTTAAGCTGTTCAAAAGCTTCGTCCCAGTTCTGACCAAGCCCGCTTATCATCCCTGCGCCAGTGATTACAACACGACGCTTTCCGTTTGGTTTTGTAAATTCCATTATTAACCCCTGTGTACCATAATTAGACACAAAATTTTCAAAATAGTTTTAAATTTAATAATCAGACGGGGAAAGCCTTCCCCTCGCTCCAGCCTGATATTCCATAGTTCAGTTTTTCGACAGAAAAACTGATGGAAGCCGGAAAACCGATATTAATATCAAAAAATAAAACCGGCTTCCACTACCCCTTCCAGCGGGCGAACCCGCAACGCCCCATAAATTGCTCAGCGTTTAAATTAAAGTTTAATGCAATAAATAAAAAAAATCTATATAGAAAAAAAGCAGTATAAATATAATCAATTTCTTAATAAATTTGTTTCAACAAGTACACATATAATGGCTCAGTCCGAAGATGCTTGTTTTACAAATTATTATTAATATCTTTTAATTTTTCTGATAGTTGCTTATCTCCAGTGATATTTTCAATAGCTAGAAGCAAATCTTCCTGAAAAGCCCAATAGTTAGGCATATATCCTTTACATTCTTCTATAATCCCGCTTTTCATTTTCATTGAAGGTAAATATATAGCCATACCACTGTTAGGTAACTGATAACAAAATACATTGCCGTAGTTAAAACAACCTCCTGAATTTTCTCCAATATAAAATAAATTTTTCTCCTCTTCTAATAATGGATTTGCCAAATAAACAAAAGATTCTCCAGAAGAGCAGCTATTTTTATCCATTATGACAATTAACTTACTTGAAAAGTTTATTTTTTTTGTTACTCCTCTCTTAGAATTTTCAATTTTAATTTTATTGAAATTATTTTTTTTCATAAATTTATAAATATTTTTAAAATAGTTATCATACTCTTTTTTTCGATTATTCCCATCCCATTTTATAGCTTGCAAAATAGGTGGTGAATACAAATTTACAGAAGAAAACGATATATGGTTTTCAAACTTTTTATAATTTCTTATTTCGTCTTTTTCATTTTTGCCAAAAAGCAAATTTGCTAAAAATTTCTGGCAATATAAATCATTACCTCCACCATTTCCTCTAAAATCTAATATATAGTTTTTCTTTTCCCCATAACGTAAACCTAAAGTTGTAAATTTTTTATACATTTCTTCATAAAAATCAAAATTATCCCAATGTATGTCCGGTTCTATTAAAGTCGGTAAATAAAAATATACAGATTCGTTTGTAATAATTTCTTTATAAGATGTCTCTGATAATTTTTTTAGTTGACTATTAGTTTCAGAGCATGAAACATAAATCTTCTTATCATTAAACAATAATTCAACAAGATTATTATCCTTTTCATCTTCTTTTTGTAAAAATACACCCAATCGATAGATATCCTTTCCTTCTGAAGGATAAAGAAATAAATAATAAGTCGAATCATTATAAATATCACCGATTTTTATATTCGGATTATCTGTTTTTATTACTTTGAATTGTTCATTGTTCTTTAATAAAAAAATATTCGAGAAAAATACTCTTATAGGATAGCGAAAACCAAGTTGTTTATTTTTTCCAATCATATAAAAATGAAAATCATTTATATAAGGCTTTAGTTGTTCATACAAAAAAGAAAGTATCTCATCTGTTTTTACATTATTACCTTTTGTAAAAGGTATATTCTCTCTTAATGTTTGAATTTTAAAATTTTTAGATTTTAAATCATCATAACCTGAATATGCATTTTCAAGAAGATAAATAAACATATCGATATCTTCTAATGCCTGATTAAATGTAATTTCGTTCTTTATAAAATTGTAATAATGCTCCCTATTACACAAAACTTCTCGATATTCACATGGTTCAGAAGAAATTATCTTTGGTTTTGCCATACAAACCCCACATATAATTGTAAAAAAATAAATCAACAACGCCTTTTTCATTTTAATAAATAAAATCCTTATGTAATGATTTTTCATAATGCCGTTCTAAAAATTGAACAGCATTGTTTTTAAAAACATGACAGGTATAACGACCCGCAATTTTTGGAGGATCGTCAACCAAAATCATTGCAGTTGAGTCTCAAGAGACTTTGAAGTAATCTCAAAAATAGAATTGAGTATATCTCTCGATATTTTTTCATCATCTTTTAATTCTTCAAAAGCATTTATGTATTTTTTTGCAAAATCATCAAATATTTTTGAAAGAACGGAATGTTTTATATTCAAGGATTCAGCTAAAAGAGAAAAATCTTCTTTTGATACTTTTTGAATCTCATAGTGTTCTCCAATTTTCATTGAAAGTTTTTCTGTCAGACCTGAATAAATTATAGTCGAAACAACGTCGTATAAAGGCGATAATTCTACACGATTATTTTTATAGAGAAGAGAATAATTTTTCCCGTGACTGTCACAATTTCCAATCAAATAATTAAAAAGCATATATCTTAAGAATTTCTGACTCTCCAAAGCTGGAACTGTACAGACTTTCAATATTGTATTGAAAATATCAGCAATTCCAGGGCCTCCATCATTCTGGTATTTTGATGTACTCATGATACCAAGTGCCTGGCAAAAATCTTCCTGATGAAGCCGTTGTATTGTATTTGTTTCTTTGAGTCGGTCATATCGTTCAACTACAAAAATATCTTTTCCTGCAATATTCAATAAATCAACATCCGGAACAGAGAGTCCAAATTTCTTTGCTAGTTTCATACAGATATATTCATTTTGTGCAAGCGAAGAAAGGCTACCTGTACGCGATGGTTTTAAAATGTGAGTTGATGGAGCACCATTTAATGGTAAATACCATTCTCCATTTATTTTTGTAAGTGCGAGTTTTTCCTGAGCTCCTGCAAGTGAAAGCCGTAACTTATCATCTGCCTTAATAAGAGGCCGGGTATTAATTTTTTCGATAAACTCTGAAAGCCTGTTATCGTCCAAAAGCTCATAGTTATTTGAATCGAGTTTATAACTCGTTTCTGCTGAAAGAGAATCCTCTTCACTCAAAATTGAAATAAGACCTGCACATTCTCCCCCCAAGGCTTCAAGTAATTTAAGGGTGCTGGTTTCAGAAATATGTAGATAGTCAGCAATTTTTTTTCTCGAATCTTCTTCTGGTAAAAGTCCTGAGAAAAACGGAATACATTGTTTTTGAGAAAATTCTTCACGTTGCAAAGGAAGTGAAGCGGAAAGCGGAACAGAGTTTTTATTAATTAAATAATTTTCATCATAAATAAAAATTACACCACGGTTTTCTGTTGATTCGAGAGATCCTGCTTTTGTATTTCCAAAAAAAACGTTCAGTTTCATTTATCATCTTCCCGATTTACGGCATAGAGATTTATTCCAAGCATTTCAAGACAATGCAAAACTTTATTCATCTGTAAAGTCTCTTTACCATTTTCAAGTTCCGAAAAAAAGCGGGCTCCAACATTACACATTGCAGCTGTTTCTGATTGAGTAAGCCCCAGGTGCTTTCGCCGGTTTTTCACTGCCTCTGATATTGATTCAACAGAAATTATTCTCATATCAACAGTATAACTTTCCCGAACGGGAAAATCAATTATAAAAAAACTGATAAATAAGAATATTTTCCCGAACGGGAAAATATATGAATTAAGTATAACGACCGGCAATTTTTTGACTTACATCTCTTAAAGTATATATTTCGTTATTTATCATTTTTTAATCGCAAACTTTTATCTTTTGTAATTTTTTTTAACTTTTGCTCTAGTTCTTCATCAGAACATATTTCATCAGGTTCTATGCCGTTACCTTCACCTTTCCAGCAGTCAAAATCTTTTAAGGTATCTTCAATTGACTTAAATGTCATTGAAACGGCAAAACTCTTGTTTGGCATCATAAATTGAAATGCATCTATATAAGTTAGACATCCTATTGTGTTTTGTCCTAGGACTTTTACTTTTTTTGGGGAATAAAACTTTACTTTGGAGGAGTATACTTTCTGCAGCACTGGCAGTTTTATCAGTAGAAGATAAAAACTTGATTTTTTCACAATCATCCCATATATTATTTAGTGGGATTTCCCACTTATTTACAAGGAGGTTTATATGCCAGCATTAGCAGTAAGATCTTATGATTCAAAATTAGACTCAAAAAGAAGAATAACCCTCAGAGCAACACAATATGATTATTATCACGTAGAAGAGTATCCGGATGGCCGCATCATCCTTGAACCTCGTGAACTCACAAAACCTTTCGAGGTTTCACAGAACTCCTTAGCTATGATGGATAAAAGCATGGAAAACTTCAAAGCAGGAAAAGTTGGGGACGCAATTGATTTCTCTGCTTACGAGGACCTCATATAATGTATAAAATCAGAATGGGCATCCCCGAGATGCAGGAATTGTGGACTAACCTTGAAAAGAAAATCAAGGAACAGACCGCAAATAAAAATGAGCAGAAACTCTTCAAGCTTCTTGTAAGTTGTTTTTCAAAATTGAGTAATGATCCTCGTTATCCAGGCTTGTGTACTCATGATATTGAAGCCCTTACAAAACGCTACGACCAGAAAGTCTGGGAATCATATCTTGAAAATCACAAGCCAGGTGCTGGAAGAATTTTCTGGGTATATGGTCCAGACCAAAGTGATATTACAATCATCGGACTTGAGCCCCACCCTAACGATAAAAAGGACGCTTATCAAAAAATAACACTTTCTGCCAAAGGTGAATCGCAGGCAGAAACAGAGGCAAAAGATTCAAAGAAAACTGATAAGAAAAAGAAGAAATAAGATTTATAATGGTCTGTATAAGATTTCTATGAATTTTATGTTAATATAAATAAATCCGTTTCGGTTCAAAAAGACTTATACAGATTTATTTTATCTGTATAAAATTTTTATACAGGATACGTATAATCTATGTTAGGCGGACAGCCCACTGGGCTGCTTAGGAGAAAATTATGTCTTTATATAATCTACAGAAAAATGAGTTAAAATATATAAAAGAAGTTCCTTTCAAATTAGAAAAAGATATTCAGTCTTTATGTGAAGAAAATATGACAGAATTGCTTGGTTGTGATTTTGTAAAAACAGAATTTGCCATTGAAAATTTCAGATTTGATTCTTTATGTTTTGATAAAGCGACATCTTCTTTTGTAATTGTAGAGTATAAAAGAGATAAAAATTTCAGCGTAATAGATCAGGGATATGCATATTTGTCTGTGATGTTGAATCATAAATCTGATTTTATTTTGGAATATAATGAAACAACAGGTGGAAGTTTAAAAAGAGACGATGTCGATTGGACTCAATCAAAAGTAGTATTTATTGCTCCTTCTTTTACAACTTATCAAAAAGAAGCAATAGGATTTAAAGATTTACCAATAGAATTATACGAAATAAAAAAGTATTCAAATGATACAGTTTCATTTACACAAATTCTTGCAAAAAATTCAAAAGAATCTATAAAAACTATTTCTAAATCAAATGAAAATGTTGAAAAAGTAAGTAAGGAAATAAAAGTATATACAGAAGAAGAACGAAAAGAATTTGGTTCTCAGGAAATTCAAGAATTATATGAAAAATTAAGAACAATGATATTAAATATTGGAGACGATATTTCTGTAAAGGCTACAAAACTTTATGTTGCTTTTATAAGAAAAGGTAATTTCTGCGATATAAATATTCAAAGAAACCAATTAAAAATATGGCTTAATTTATCAAAAGGTTCTTTAAACGATAATAAAAATATAGCAAAAGATGTTTCTAATACAGGACATTGGGGTAATGGTGATTATGAATTAGTAATTAATTCCGATTCAGATATTGAATATATAGTAAGTTTAATTAGACAATCTTACAATGTAAGTGAGTAATCGCCTAACAAAGGTTCGTAGCCGACAGCGGGTCGAGCCCGCTGCGGTACAACCAATTGTTATGTGGACGCCCGCACTGGGGCGCTTCAGAAGGAGTAAAAAAATGCCTAATGCTGCAACTGTAAAACTACCAAAAACTAAAGATGCTTATGAATTTGAAAGCATGGTTGCTGATGTTTTATCTAAAATTTATTTTACAAATTTTCAAACATTTGGAAGGCAAGGCCAAACTCAAAATGGAATAGATGGATTATCAAATACATCGTTTGATATAGTTGCTCAATGTAAAAATTTTAATTTAACTAATAAAGATATAGATGAAATACTAAAAAAATTTACACTTGAAAAAACAATAAAACATTTCATTATTGCAACAAGTATGGACTGTGATACAAATATTCAACTCTATATTACAGAATTAAATACTAAGCAGATTTATCCTTTTACAATTTATGTCATGTTTTGGAATAATATTACCCCGTATTTATATCAATATCCAGAACTGTATCAAAAATATTATGGCCAAAATTTTAGTTGCACTTCTATTGAAGATATAAAAAATTGTTTTAACGAGTCAATTCAAAAATATCATATTTTAAATTTTCTAATTAGAGATATTTTTGTTGATGGTATACCTATAGATTTACCAACTGATGTCGAAGTTTTTTCAAAAGAAATTATAGGTTTGCTATATAACAATTTAACCCTACAGAATGAACCGATTTATAAACCAATCTTATTATTTTGCGAAACATTAGATAATTTAAATATGTATTTAGGTTCAATATTATATCCATCCTCAGGCTTACCTGTTTATAGATATTTTACTAATTATTCGGGTGATGAAACTGAAAGAATGAAAGAAATTCAAAATCGATTATCTGATTATATAAAACAATTAGATAAACTATATTCAATAATTAATCCAGGAATGACATTATTCCCTTAATATCACATAACAAAGGTTCGTAGCCGACAGCGGGTCAAGCCCGCTGCGGTACAACCAGTTGTTATTCTCACTTTACAATTCTGTTCAGGTCTGGTGTCCGTCCGAATCTCCAGAAGTACCGGCAACAACAAAACTTCTTCAGGCATGTAATATGGTTTTCGATTTGTTTGAAATTGAGGATTAAACACATGAATGAAAAATATGAACTTTATTACAAGGTCTTAGTCAAAACTGGTGAAACAGGAATTATCGTTGAAAGCTACAATGATGATGAAGCTTATGAAATAGAACTTCCGATATTTCGTTATTTATCATTTTTTAATCGCAAACTTTTATCTTTTGTAATTTTTTTTAACTTTTGCTCTAGTTCTTCATCAGAACATATTTCATCAGGTTCTATGCCGTTACCTTCACCTTTCCAGCAGTCAAAATCTTTTAAGGTATCTTTAATTGACTTAAATGTCATTGAAACAGCAAAACTCTTGTTTGGCATCATAAACTGAAATGCATCTATATAAGTCAGACACCCCATTGTGTTTTGTCCTAGAACTTTTACTTTTTCTGGGAATAAAACTTTACTTTGGAGGATTAGACTTTCTGCCGCACTTGCAGTTTTATTATTTGTAAGAAAAATTATTTTTCCATTATAAGCGGGTTTATGAATTTCGTGAGTGACATTTAAATTTTCAGTTCTTACTATCCTTTTTGGATTTGTCATCTGCATTATTGATGCGGTTCTATAATCATCCTCATAACTGCTATTTCCAGTATAAACAATTCTCTGATACCTAAGACTTTCTGTTACAGGCGTTTCTATAAATTTTGAATTTTTATATATTATTTCTGACTGTAACTGCCTTGCATCAAAAATTTCACTTGGAATGATAACATCCCTTCCTTCGTATAAGGAATACAAAAGAAGCAGCGGGTAATCTGTTGATCCGCCGGGACAATTTCGAAAATCTATAATAAGATATTTTTTATTCTTAATTATTTTGAATTCAGAGTAAACTTTTTGAAAAAAATCTTTTGTAGATGTATTTTCAGGAAAATACTCAGGCAGAAACCCTGGTAAATTCATATAAACTGAATTTTTATTAATTGTCATAAAAAATTCTGTTGAATGAACTGGAGTTTGCTCATAAATCTTAGAATTAAAAGCGTATACTGCATTACCATTTGCAATCGCAAAATGCGAATCACAAATATAGTTTTTTAACTCATCATAAATGTTATTAATTAAATCGTCTGATGATTTTATGCGTCTAGTTTTAATATTGTTTTTTATATTTAAAATAAAATCGTCCAGCACAAATCCGTTTGCAAGCATTTCATCATAAGCAATGTAAGAAGTAGAAAAAAAATAAACAAATGAATCAAAATCTTCTACAAGTAATTGTTCAGATACATTTTGGAAGGCTGTTTTTTCGGTAAATAACTTTGGTTCAATAACTTTTCCCAGCGCATTGCTTGAAATTACTTTCGTCTCTGAAAAAAACAATTGTGCTGAAACCAAAAAAAGTAAACATAAAAATATATTTTTCTTCATACTATATCTGAAATTCATAAAAAAATCGGCAGCCCAATTAAAAATTAAGCTGCCGCATTGTAAAGAAATTTCATCGGTCATCAAGAATCTCAAAACAACCGACGATTGTTGTTTAGGTGGTTTCGACAAGCTCAACCACCGCAATTCTTTAGCCTACCATACCACCATCAACAGTAATAACCTGTCTTGTGATATAGCTTGCGCCTTCGCTGAGCAAGAATACGGCTGTGGCACCGATTTCTTCTGGCTGGCCCATGCGCTTCATTGGGATTGTGCTCATCATGATTTCTTTTGCTTCTGGGATGATGTTTGCAGTCATTTCTGTTTCGATTGCACCAGGAGCAATTACGTTACATGTGATGTTGCGGCCTGCAAGCTCTACTGCAAGTGCCTTTGTTGCGGCAATGATTCCGCCCTTAGAAGCAGAATAGTTTGTCTGTCCGCGGTTTCCGATGATACCCGAAACACTTGCAACTGTGATAATGCGTCCACCGCGTTTGTTCTTGCGGCTTGCCATTGTCATTACAAGTGGCTTAAGAACATTGTAGAAGCTGTCCAGGTTTGTGTGGATTACAGAATCCCAGTCGCTGTCTTCAAGTCCTACGAATGTATTGTCGCGGGTAATACCAGCGTTGCTGATGATTCCCCAAAGGATTTCGCCATTTGCTGTAAGTTTTGCAGTCAATTCATCAAGTTTTGCCTTGCAGTCTGCGCGGTCACTGATGTTAAACTGAATCAATTCACCTTTGCCGCCAACAGCCTGTACCTGAGCCAAAGTTTCTTCTGCCTTTGCCTTACTTCCATTGTAGTGGCAGATTACATAATATCCGGCCTTAGCAGCTTCTACTGCACATGCGCGTCCAAGTCCTCCAGATGCTCCAGTAATCAATACTTTCTTGTCTTCGTTAGCCATTTTTACCTCTCTATTTGTTAAACATGCCCATCATGTCTTCTGTTTCCATTACTGTGATTTTTGCAGTTGCTGCAGGTTCTGCATCGCCTACATTTGAATAAAGACTGCACAAATAACGGTATGTATTTGTTTCTTCATCACGGTAGTCTTCTGCAATCTTCATCTGGCAGGTTGTATCTTTCTTTAAAAATCCTACAGACGCCTTAAAATCAACAACACTCAGAATCATTCCAGGAAGAGGAGTTCTGCCCTTAATTTTATTGGTAATACCTGTAAGAGCCGAAATTCCCTGAGCCATAAGCTCAAAACCTGCCCAAGTTGGAACGCCGCCAAATTCTTCTTCGTAGAAAATGCAGTTTTCTGTAATATCATATTCACTTGTGATTGTATGAACATTTACATCGTGCTGAGTTACACGGCTGAGCAGGAACATCTTTCCCTTGTGAGGCAGATAATTTATCAATTCATCATGATCTATGAACTGAGCCACGTTCTTTGGTTCAACTGTCATATTAACCCCTTATATACCTTTTTATCCCATTAACAATTTTAGTGCTTAAAACTCAACTCGATTGAATCACGTTTTACTTCAAGCTTTGTCATTTTTACACCGGCAGAAGTCAGCATTTTTTTTGAAGCTAGCGTTGATTTTTCTGTTGCATACTTGTCATACAGATATACAACTTCCTTTATTCCAGACTGAATTATTGCTTTTGCACATTCATTACACGGAAACAGATCTACGTAGATTCTGGCTCCTGTAAGGTCTTTTCCCCTCGCATTCAATATTGCATTCAGTTCCGCGTGTACAACATAACTGTATTTTGGATCGTCACCGCTTCTTGACCAGGAATATATGTCATCAGAGCAGCCGTATGGAAATCCGTTATATCCTGTAGAAAGAATAATGTTATTCTTATCAACTATACAAGCCCCAACCTGCGTATTCGGATCTTTTGAACGTTTTGCTGCAAGAATTGCAACGCCCATAAAATATTCGTCCCAGGAAATATAATCTGTTCGCTTTGTAGATTGAATATTAACACTCATCTATTTTGGCTCTCCTATTATAAGACTTACGTTTGAACCGCCAAATGCAAACGAATTTGTCATGCAAATTCTTACAGGTGTTCCTTCTGGCTTAAAATTTCTATCAGTAAGATTCAATGACGGAATTTCAGGATCAGGCTGGCCGTCCCAAACATGAAGGGGATAAGCTGAGCCGCCGTTCTTTCCGTTTCTGCCAGCATCTGCACGTCCGTTCAATATTGCCTGAAAACAAACCCCGGCTTCAAGAGCGCCGGCCGCACCAAGCGTATGCCCGGTCATAGATTTTGTTGTACTGCATGGAACCTTATACCCGCCAAACACAACTTCCATAGCGCGACCTTCCATCAAATCGTTAAATTTTGTACCGGTTCCATGAAGATTTACATAATCAATCTGTTCCGGTTTTAAGCCGGCTTTTGCAAGAGCCTGCTTCATTGCCCGGGCAGCTCCATCACCTGTAGGATCAGGACTTGTCATGTGATAGGCATCTGCCGTTTCGCCGTATCCAAGGATACCGATTCTGCTTTCAGAAAAGTCTTCGTGGCTTACAAGGAAGAAAGCCGCCGCATCACCAAGCGTTATGCCGTGCCTGTTTTTGCTGAACGGATTAGTCATTTCTGGAGAAACTGCCTCCAGCGCATCAAAGCCAATCAGCGTTGTGTCGCTGGCAATATCCACCCCGCCCGCAACCACAGCATCGCAAACACCGGCCTGAACAAGTTCGCAGGCCTTTATCAAAGCCCCAGCACTTGAAGAACACGCCGTACTAAAAGTCATGCTAGGGCCGGTAAGACCGAAAGCCTCGCTTATATAGGTTGCAACGTAGTCAGCACCCTGCATTTCCAGCGCATACGCCGGGGAAAATTTACCGTTCTTAAAAAATTCCCTGTGTCCGGCTACTGAAAATTCTGTTCCGTTGTCACAGGAGCCTACACATACGCCAATTCTGGATGCGCCAAACTTATCCCTGGCTTTTTCAATCAGATCAGCAATCTGCCTTATGCATTTTTCTTCTATGCGGATGATGCGCATGTCATAGCGCGCAGAAGCAGGTTCCTTTAAAAGCGAATCATCAATTCTGGCGGCGTAAAATTCCTTGCCGTTCAGAGCAGTTACTTTTTTAATACCGCTTCTGTTTCCCGAAGTTACAGAATTCCAAAGGCCGCCGGCAGAACCAGCGCAGCAGCAGAATACGGCTGGAGACGAAAGATAGACGTTCACTCTTCTGCCTCCTGAAGAAAATACTCGTAACCGCGCAGCATATTCTGAATCAAAGTACAGGCTTTGTCTTTTTTGATGACTTCAATTGTCCGGGAATTCATCATCGGAAGAATTGAATTGCTGAAAATCGTGCGTACTTCACCGCCTTCGTTTTTTTCAACTTCCATGTACATTCCGATTGTCTTTAAGGTTTCGTTTATTGCATCAACCGAATAATATGCAAACTGCAAATCCGCAAGAATATATTCAGCCTTAAGGTTTTCCGGAAAAATAGCAGAATCAAAATGAACGTCAATTCCGTCGTAAGAAATGCTTCCCATTCCTGTTCCAAAATCATTAAAAAGAGAAAGATAAATGCCATTTTTGTCAGCCTTTAAATAGCTGAGCATCTGGAACGTATTTCCGTTAAAATTCGCAATCAAAAGCTGCTGCGCATCAACATCATTTTCTATGTCCGACGGCGGAAGCAGATAGAACTTTTTAACGTTCGTTATATATATAGGAGAAATATTTGATTCTGTAATTATTTTGGTGCTTGTACAGCCCGTTACACAAAGCGAAAGAAAAACGATGAGACAAAGACATACAGCGCTAAAATGACATTTATTCATATTTTGTAAATCATTTTAGATACAAATGCTCATTAAGTCAATTTGCCCCACCGCAAGCAGCAGAACAAACTGACTTGTTATTCAATTAAAATTTTAATTAAAGAAATATGCAAAAATTGCTACTACCGCAGTAAACACAATCATTCCTATAATTATTGGAAACATAAAAACTCCTGAAAATCCCGCAATACGCGGCACATATTCGTGTTCAAAAATGAGAAAATTAAATTAAAAGATGAAAAAAAAGAATTTTTACAAAAGCGTTTTCAAGAAAACTACAAATTTAAGATATTTATTTTTTGAATAGCAGAATCCGTTTTGAACAAACGAAACTGCAAATAAAACAGGATTATCCGCGCCGCAGGTTAAAGGCATTCCTCCACAGACTAAAAAGTCCGCAGACATCCGTTTTTCTGCCTGAACCGCATTTTTTACAGGACGGACTGTAACTGACTCGCAAAGTTCCCTGCCCTGACCGCAGAATGTAGAAACCGTCCTGATTTTTTCTGAATTAAGCGAAACGCAAGCTTCGGCAGTTCTGCGCAAAACAGGGACGCATAAACTGCTTACAACCATTAGAGAAAAGATGAATAAACGAATTAAAATCCGCCTTTTATCCTTCACTAAAATTCCGCCCTTGTATAGAAGAATGTACTTACAAACGCAGTTGTAAGTCCTATAAAAATCGACAGACCTATCATGTGAACCGGAACAAACTTACTTAAAGTCAGTGCTCCAAACGAAACAGCCGTAGTTATAAACGAAACAAGAATCGCAAACGGTTCAAGCTTGCCGTTTTCAGTTGTATCCTTGCGCTTTTCGTTTTCTATCATATATATAACGTAATCAAGTCCAAGTCCGAATACAAGAATAAGTCCCGTAATAGAGAAGAATTCAAAATCAATTCCACAGAGGGCAAAAATTGCCGCTGTCCACAGAACAATAAGCAGAGGGATGGAAATAATCTTGCTTGCCTGCTTAAGTGAATAGAAGCATTTAAGCACAATGAAAAGAATTACATATACAATCGCAAAAAGATTGATAATCATGGAAGAAAGTCTGTCCAAATCCTTGTTCATTGAACGGATTTTACTTATAAAGAAGACATTAACGTCATCCGCAAGTGCCCTGTACGCATCAAAATCAAGCACGCTTACCGGAAGCACTACTGAATAATATTTACCGTCAATTTCGCCAAGCCATGCAGTAGAAATTGAGTCAGAAATTTCTTTAGGAACATTTTTTCCAAGAATGATAAAATCTTCTGCGCGTCCCTCAAAATCTTTTTTTAGGTCCCCAGCTAAAGCCGGATCGAGTCCCAGCCATTCGTACTGTTCAGCAGCAAGCGGAAGCAGGTTCGCAGCCGCAGCCCGGGATTCTTTCTGACGCTTGATGGACGGGATATAATTTGTAGTGCAGACAAATCCGCCTTTTTCTTTACCGGCATTCATTTTTCTAAGACTTGAAGTAATTTTTTCTTCATTCTGAAGAGTTTCTTCAACCGTATTTCCGCTTACAATGAACCAACCGCTTGGATTGTACTGAAGGATTGCAGCTGCTTCTGCTTCGTTTTCCATTTCGCGGCCTTCTTTTTTATAGAGGCGTGAAAGGTCGTTTTCTATTCGCACATTTTTATGCTTAATCACAAGAACCGAAAGCGAAAAAATAAACATTGCGGTCACTACAATTCGACCTACAAGTTTTTTATTGTACCATGACGGAGTTGAATAATAGCGAAGGAGCTTAATTTCACGCTTAGTCTTTGGAACCGGCATAAACGGATAGATACAGATTACTGTCAGGAATGAACTAAAAATTCCACTCATGCTGAACACAGCCATCTGCTTCAAAAGATTGAACGGCGCAAACACAAGGATAAAGTAGCAGAGCAGCGTAGAAATCAAGGAAAGCGAAAGCCCTTTTATAAGATGATTCCTTACCTGATATCCCTTGTGGCACAAAAGGTTACCCTTCCAGTTAATAAAGAAGTGAAGGCTGTAGTCAATGCAGGAACCAATTAGCGAAGTTCCAAACAGCAGCGTAAGGATATGCATTTTGCCAAAAAGTGCCAGCGTGGCCAAAACAGCCGTAAAACTGGACCATACGATAGAAAGAATGCTCAAAAAGATTGGCGACGGACGCTGGAAAAGCAAAAGCAGGATAATCATTACAACAACAAGCGAAACTGTAGAAATTACAGAAATTTCTATAGTCGCATTTGTTGAACTCTTATAGCTGTGGAAAGGAATTCCCGAATAGACAAAGCGGGTTCCGTCAGTTTCAAGTTTGTCACAGATTGAGCGGATAAGGTAAACAGCATTGTCCTTGCTTGCAAGAGTCGCACCCTTTTTATTTACAACGCCGCGAACCATTACGTACCAGCGGTCATTTGCAAAGCTGGCAAGCACCCCGTCCTTTATAGACATTTTTGTCCCGCTTTCCTGAAGCGACCTCAGCATGCTCTGCAGGTTGTATTCGCCCAGCATAAACGGATCCCTATCCAGATTTTCCAAAGATGTCATGGTAAACGCACCGTATGCTGTCGCAAGCGCATTCTGGGCAAATTCCTCAGCGCCTCCTTGCCTTGTTAATTCAAAAACAGCTTCATCGTCCAGCAAGTTATATTTAAATTCATCCAGATATGCAAGAACCGGTCCGAATACATCATCACTTTGATAGAGAGAAACAGACTTAAAACGGTCGCTTGCATTAAGCTTTTCGTATACATTTCCAGCAACATCCTTTGCCTTTTCAAAATCAGGATTAGAAACAAGAATAAAGACATTCTGGCCTGTCATTTCGGCTAGTTTTTCATCTGCGGCTTCAAGCGCTTTTCCCATAACAGGCTTTGGCAGCATGTTAAAAAGGTCTGCATCAATGTTAATTTCATGCCGGAACATAAGCATTGCGGCAAAACCGACCAGCACTACAGAGTGAAATAAAATCCAGATTTTTAAAAAAGTCTTATTTTGCAACGAAGAAAGCTTTCTCATCAGCCGTCAATTCCTTTGGATATTTTTTATCGGTAAAGTCATATCTTATGGAGTCACCGTTTGCTTCAAGCATGACTATGCAGTCCAGATCAGCAGCCGAAGCACTGCATGTTCCGCTAATCGAAATAGATTTTAAGATTTTGCGGACAGATTCATCCTTTGGATTAAGCACTGCTTTCCAGTTCCCGCTATTAACAGAAAAATCAACGTTGAAATTTGATTTAAGGGTTTCTGCATCGCCGCTGAACATAGCGCTCAATGTTGTAGAAATGCTTGTAAATACCTGGTTAGAAGAAGCATCAATTACATTCTGCTTGCCGTTTGCCAAAGTCTGAATTACAGAAGTCATTCCAACAACCATTGTAGAAGGGAACGGCTTTTCTGTTTTCCACATGATTCCGTCCAAACTGAATATAAATGTACCGCTAGACTTCATCTGTCTGTTTACGGCAGCAATAGTCTTTAACTGAGTAAAATTTCCAGTCATGTTCGGGTGCTTTGCAAGATTTGAGCATACAGACTCAAAAGTTTCAGCAGCAAAAGCTGTTCCACAAACTGCGCTAAAAAGAAAGGCAGATATAAGTATCTTAATAATCTTCTTCATTTTATTCACCTTTAATTTTTTTCTCGATTCTCTGAATCATTCTTTCAGGGCTTACAAAACTAGACTCATTCGTATCAAGCTTTAAAGCCATCTGCGTTGTATCAGCCTTAGTGCAAAGTTCGCCCATACTGTTATATATTTCGTACTTTATCTTCAAACAATTTTCGTACTCCATAAGATACGAACGGATACGCGCTTTTTCAGAAAAATAAAGCGATTTTATGTATTTTAAGTTCATGGAAACAACCGGAAATGCATAGCCGTCCTCGACCATCTGCTTATAGCCGTAGCCAAGTTCATCAAGCAGTGCGCAGCGGCCGGCTTCCATAAATTTAACGTAGTTTCCGTGCCACACAACATTCATGGAATCTACATCATAAAATTCAACCGTAAATTCCTTTTCTACACAATACAAAAAATCTTTCATATTTACCCGTATACCCGAAAAATCCGTTTAGTTTTCCGCCGGAAGCCAGAAATTATAAAAATTATACCATTGATACGGAAACTTCAGGCAGTATTTTTCAAGTTTTCCAACAAACTCGCGGCACAACAACCTTATTCTATCATCTCTTTCTGTTCTGGTACAATTAAAATCTATTAACGACTTTTCTACAAACATATTATACCGAGGCATAAGCGTACTTGTCCTGGTCCTTAAACCGAACACATAGTATGCCGGTGCCTTAAGCAGAAACGCCAGAAGGAACACTCCGTAAGGAAAATCTGCTTCTTCGCCCAAAAATTTTTCTTTTAGGACTCGCATCCTGCTTCTTGAACTGGTCCTGTCACCAGTTATGACAACAAGCCCACCCCTATCAATCCGCTCCTGCAGCATGATCATTGTATCCGGACCAATTTCCGACGGATCAACCACCTGAAAATTCACCCCGGGATTAATCTGATTGAGAGTACGGTTAAACTGCTCCGTAGCATTTACTTCCATAATTGCAGTAACGCTAAAATCCCGTTCAACGCCGTTTTCCCCAAAACTTGAAAGACTGCGCATTAATTCCATATTCCCAAGGTGAGAGCCAATTAAAAGCGCACCCTTACCTTCTTCCAAAAGCGACTGAAGCTCCTTCAGATCATCGTTATGAAAAACCAGATTATTGTAATGATAGTTTCCAAGCCAGCCTTCCATCTTTTCCATTACACAAAGAGTAAAAGAAAGAATCTGCCTGAAAGGACTAATCTTCCGCGGCACCGAACCGTTGGAAAATTTCTTAAGCCGCTCCTGATAACCAGTACATTCAGTCCTTGCACGTCTCGAACAAATATAATAAAACACCGCAATCGGATAAATCAGCACAAAAACGAAGGACTTAGGAAAGCGTTTCATAAGAAGCAGCAGAAGAAGCAGCGGCTTATTTGTAGAAATCACTTCCTTTTCATCCGCCCAATGCAGCATTTCCTCTGACTTAACAGCCACTCGTACCTCTCTTTGCCCTTCTTACATTGCGCACAAGCAAAAAAGGAAGCCGCAGAATCATTCCGATACAAAGCCTGGAATAAGTTCCCGCAATATGCAGATTGTCGCGCACCATCCTGAAGTTAGAAACACCGTCGGCCGGGTAGCTTACTTTTACCGACTCAGAAATAATCCGAACCCCAGCCCAGCTAAGATGAACAAGAATGTCAATGTCATAGCCCATGCGGCTGTCAATAATCGCATGACGCTTAAGACACTTGTAATAAGGCAGAACCGGATAAATCCTAAACCCAATAAGAGCGTCAACAATTTCTTTAGAAAGATTAACAATATGAACCCAGCCGTTTGCAATCTTACGGCCGTTTACGCGGTGACTTGGCGCATCCGTATCATATTCAGGATAACCACAGATAACCGCATCCGGATTTTTTTCAGAAAGTTCAAGGAATCTTTTTACGCGGCCGGCATCATGCTGACCGTCAGAATCAATCTGAAGAATGTGAGTAAGCCCCATTTCGTAAGCCTTACGCACTCCGTCGCACATAGCCTTGCCCTTACCGCCGTTTTTAGGACGAACAACAAGAGTTACCTGATTATATTTTTCATCAACCGCGCGAATAAAAGCCTTGTTCCGCTCGTCATTACCGTCATCAACAACAATAATAGGATAGCCGTACGCAGTTAAATTCTGCACAACCGCTTCAAGAGTAACCCCGTGATTATAAACCGGAACAACAAAACCAAACTTCATCACTCTGGAATCACCGAAAAATTACCCGAAGAATATACGTGTTCAGCGTTTTCTGCATCAGCCATAGTAAAACCGACAGAACCCTTTTCAACCTTATGTTCAAGAGAAAGCTTAACCTTAGAATTCGGCAGAATCGGAGCCGAAAACTTAATTCTCTTTATATTAGGAACATATCGCTGAGTTCCAAAATACTTGCGCGAAAACCTGGTAATAATCTCAAACTGAGCAACCGCCGGCAGCAGCTTAAATTCCGGAAAATGGCCGTCAAAAAAATCACTAGTTTCAGGAACCACAAATTCCAGCTCAACTTTATTCTGTTCATTCAGGACAACTTTTTCATTTTCAATGTCGTGTGTATTTGCCATAAAATTTATAGTATCAAAGTTTTAAATTATTATAAAGGGGGCGCCCGCAACGCCTGGGAAGTTTTGCATATAATAGTCAGCTCTTGTCATTTTATGTAAAATCAAACCATGCGCTAGACTTCCAATCTAATCACCTACGCCATTACCCTTCATTTTTCAGTCTTTTCAAAAAGTGCGGCAATTTCGTCCTTGTGTTTTTTTCCCTGAACGTCTACAGGGAGCGAATCAAGGAAGCGCCACTTTTTTGGGATTACGACATTTTCAAAGAACTGAAGAAGGTAATCGTGAAAGTGCCTGTTTATAAGGTATTTTTCAGTTCCGGCAAATTTTTCGCGGCTAGCCGCATTCAGAACCACAGCAGCTGCAAGGTACTGACGAACATCGTTTTGCAGGGCAATAACCTTTACATCATTCACAAGGCCGCTCTGCATCAGACGGTCTTCAACTTCCGGCAGCGAAATGCGTTTTTCTTCTATTTTTACAACAGAATCCGAGCGACCCTTCAGCAAAAAGCGACCGTCTTCAAAAAATTCTGCAAGGTCCGCCGTAGCAAAACCGGCAGGATCTTTAATGTATGGCGAAATTATTCTGAGGCAGCCGTCCTCTCCGAGCCACAGCTTTGCATTGTCAAACGGAGTAAACTTAAGTCCATCCTTATTCTGCTGACGATACGCAATTCCGCTTGTTTCCGTAGAGCCGTAAACTTCCAGCGGGCAAAAGCCGAACAATTTTTCCGTACTGACCGCCAGTTCCGGACTGCACGCTCCGCCGCTCGTAAAAATCCATGCATCCCGCTCCTTAAGCGGAAGCTTTTCTTCAATTTCAACCGTCCTCTTAAGAAAAGCCGGTGTCGCAATAATCATATATTTTTCATCATCAAGCGTTTCAAATTCTTCCGGGTAGGTAATCCTAGTACGGCGGAACGGAACCCCAAGCGTAAACGGAAGCGATGAACCAAACAGGAACCCGTAAATATGGTGCTGGCTTACAGTCGTTACCAGCTTTCTGTCTGTAAATTCCTTTGCCCACTTAGAGATAATAAACGCATTATCCTCTTCAAATTCCTTCATTCTTTGGGCAACCGGCTTCGGCTTTCCGGTAGAGCCGGACGTATACAGAACAATCCTTGTTTCTTCACTGTTCAAGACCGGCAGGTCGCGTATATATGAATCAGAAGGCTCTTCACTTTCTTCTATTATTTTCTTAATCGAAATTGAATCCGGCACATTCTGATCCGTAAGGAATTCAACTCCCGGCTTTTTAATTTCCGCAATATAACTTTCTGAAATATTCTGAGTTAAAAGAATGCGCTTCTTGCACTGGAGCAACGCCACAAACGTACACAAGAAGTACCAGTAATCTTCACAGTGAACCAGCCAGTCGTCCGCAGTACGTTCCGACACAAAGGCACGGATTTTTGCAGAATCCTCAAGAAAATCCTTCCAAGTTTTATACTTGCCGGAACTCCATTTTTCTTCGTAGCAGAGAATGTGCGAATCCGCCCGGCTGTCCGCCCTAAATTTTGTAAAAGAAAAAGCCTTAATCATTTTTTTATCAACCTTCTTTCGAAGAATAAATTCAATTGCAAAAATCAGTCCCATAATGACATAGGAAATTCCGCCGTTATAAACTGACCACACGCGGTCATTCATCATTTCGCTTCCAAAATCATGAAGAGCCGTATATGCAGCAATACTACCATTAATTATGAAAAATATACACCAAACAACAGTCACTTTACGGCAATACTTTTCTACGTCGGCTTCAAAACTGCTTCCCTTTATGGATTTATCTGCAAGAGTCGCAAATCTGAATATGATGTTAGGCTTAAAAAACAGCGTAGATCCAAAAACAATTAAAAGAGTTGCATTTACCGCAACAGAATATAGCTTAAGGAAAACCTTCTGATTAAACGCAAAGCACAGAATCCCAGCCGCAAGAAACAGAACGCTGGAAAACAATGGCCGCCAGTTCATAAGAAACTTTTTTTTTCCGTCTTTGCCTTTAACCGCGCCAGAACTGCCGGTAAAGCTCAGAAAAAATGCGGCCGCCAGAGCAATTACGCACAAAGAAAGGAGTCTTGCCGGAATTTTCAGAATCACAAGGAACGTAAAGACCAGCACCGGGTACAGAGCCGCAACAAAATAAAACAAAACTTTTAGGAATTTCCGCATATTCAAATCTGATATAAAAAAATGAAAAAAAAACACCGCGTATGCGGTGTTCTGCTCTTTCGATAAAAGAACTTAGCCCATGTAAGGAACAAGAGCTTCAACAACATCCTGAACAGTCTTTACTGTCTTGAAAATTGCAGGATCAAATTTTGTTCCAGCTGGCATAAATTCCTTCATTTTCTGAATCAAGTCGATAGAATCGATTGAATCTAATTCCAAATCATCAAACAAAGTTGCATCTGGTGTAATTGAATCTTCTTCGATTTCGAATTCATTTACAAGGATACCCTTCAATTTTCCGAAAATTTCGTCTTTAGACATAATTTTAACCCCTCATATGAGAAATATATTCAGCTAAAGCATCTATTGATGCGAAATGCTTTTTATTTTCTGCGCTGTCAGATGAAAATTTGACACCAAAATGCTTTTTAAGGCCAACGCCCAGTTCCAAAGCATCTATTGAATCTAATCCCAACCCATCTCCGAACAAAGGTTCAGAATCAATAATATTTTCAGGAGCAATATCTTCAAGCTGAAGAGTAGAAATTATTACTTCCTTAATTTCCTTTTTCAACTCGTCCATCAAATCATCCTTTTTTCAATATTATAATAAGATATTATAGCAGTTACAGTAAATAATTTCAACTGCAACAAGAGCAGGCACCAGTGCTATTCTTTATCTCTGTTAGTAACAAATTTTGTATCGTTATCTTTTACTGCTGCATACAAAACTTCTTCCATTTTATCCGTAAGGCGCTTTGCCGCAATAGTTTCAGAAAGATTTTTGTATTCATCAATTTTGATTTCCGGCAGCATGGAGAACTGATAAATATATCTTTCTGTGTGATTGTAGCTCCAAAACGGATCATGCTTTCCAAGACCGTACTTGTCGTTTCCACCAACAAGAATCGGAAGAACATCGCAGTTAGAATAATAGGCAATTCTCGCAGCGCCTTTTTTATAAGGATTTACGCCATGTCGCGGACTTCTTGTTCCTTCCGGAAAGATAATTACGTTGTTTCCCTCATCAATTGTCTGCTTGCAAAGGCGGCAGAGCTCATCAAAATCAAGGGAATTTACAATGTAACACTGACGGATTACGCCGCCCAAAACAGTATTTGCAAGCCCGCCGCGTACAATGCAGTTTGCATTAGGTACAAGAGACATAATGAATACAAAATCCAGCATAGACGGATGATTTGCAATGATAATCTTTCCGTGGATATTGCGGTATTTAGCCCTATCGTCAACACGTAAAGAAAGCGCTCCTGTCATGCGCATAACATTTGCAAACATTCTGAACGAAGCAGAAACGAATTCCCTTGCCTTAATCTGGAATTTTTCTTTTGGATGAACAAAAACCCTGATCCACGGAAAAACAACCAGCGCAAGGACAACGCTTCCTGTTCCAAAGAAAAGATAGCAGAACAGCTTTACAAAACACTGATAGCACCAGAGTGGAAAGCGGTACCATTTTACCGGCGGAAGTTCATCATGATTATATTTTGCCTTAATTTCTTCTTTTGATTCTTTAGCCATATCAGACACTCACTTTATTATAAAAATCAACGGGACTAAAAGAATCTTTCTTAATTTCTTCTGTCCCAATAAATTTTGCCCCAGAAACGTTTTCTAAACTTAAGATGCATGCAAAAGCAAAACCTGTATTTTCTTGCGGGCAAAGCGCACCGTATTCATCCGGCACGTACTCATCAGCATATACAAAAATTATTTTTTTTTCACTACCACAAAGCACCGGAGCTGCGGCACCCAGAAGAGCAGAGTTAAAATTTTCTTTTGACGGATAGATTACCGAATAGCCGGCTTTAAGCCCTAAAGAGAGGGTTGCAGCCGCAACCGGCGTATTAAAAACAGAAAGACTGAAGCCTGCTGGAAGGATTTCTGAATCTTCTATAAGGCCGCGGTTAATTGTAAATTCGCGTTCAATTTCGCCGCGAAAAGACACAAATACCTGCTTTAAGGAAGCAGCTTCCGGCACTTCCTGCAACAAATCATGAAGAACCTGAACCGTCATTCTTGTAACCTGGCTCAAACGCCTTTTAAAAAGCGGATCAGCAAATTCCAGCTTAGGCTTTTCCTTTGGATTTTCTGCAGAAGGCTTCCATCCATGCACGTTAGAAATGTATATTCCGTTCATTCTTATTTTTTCCTAAAAACCAGAAGGCTATAAGCATTGCTTCCTAGATTGTGATGAGCAGTTTTAAGTTCAAAACCAGCCTCACTGATTGCATTTACAAGTTCTTCGTAGCGGTACATCTTGCTGTTGCCATTCGCGATACATGTAAAGTAAAGCGAAGTTGCCATAAGTGAATATGAACTTGCCTCAAAATGCTGCTTGTCCCAGAGCGGTTCCAGAACATAAACGTTTGTTTCCGGTGTAGCAGCCGCATATACTTTTTTAAGAATTTTTGTAATCTGATGAAGACTAAAACAGTCCAAAAACTGGCTCATCCAGACAGCGTCCGGCGCATCTGGGAGCTTAGTTGTTTCGTCCAGAACATTTCCCGTGCAGAAACCGATTCTGTCTGCAAAACCTGCGGCAGCGGCATTTTTTTCTGCAACGGCAGTCTGCCCCGGAAGATCAACAATAGTCATCTTTACGTCTGGATTGTAGCGGCAGCAGCTTATAGACCATTTTGCTGTGTTTCCGCCAATATCAACCATTGTCTTTGGCTTTTCTGCAAAGACGATTGGGAGTGCTTCCGGGAAAGCAATGTCGCTGTAGAAATGATCAAATTCAAACCATGATTTTTTTGCTTTTTCAGGAAGTGTAGAAAGTGCTTCATAAACAGTTGTCCACTTGTCGCCAAAAACTTTAAGTCCTTCCGGCTTTCCGTTTACAACAGATTCCTTAAGTTTCCAGGCACCCTCGTAGCATATGTCATTAGTGAACCAGAAATTTACCTTTGTAAGATCATCTTCAAGAAGCATCCAGCCAATTTTTCCGATTACGAATTTTTCTTTTTCAGGTTTACCGGCTTCTGAATCCTGACTGAGCTTTATTACGTTCATTCCAAGAGCCATTTCGCAAAGCACGCCTGCGCCGTATTCAGAAACGCCGGCCTTTTCTGCAAGCTCGCTGCGTGTAACTCCGGAATCTCCTGCTTCTTCTATAGTCTGAAGCATGCCCAGCTCTATCATTGTCCTTATTGCCTGATAGCACATTGGAGCAAAGGCAATTTTCTGCGCTTCAAATTTTGCGTCTACCGCACGAATATTATCTGTCTTGAATTTATCATAACTAAAAAAAGAAGAATCCATTTTTTCCTGCCAAAAAAAGTTTGTTTAATTTACCACGGATTAAAAAATTATGCCACCCGAAGAAATTAACACAGCAGAAAACAAAATGGATTCTTCGTTTTTTTTTACAACAGATTGTTAATGTATTGCGTCAGTGTCTCCCTGTCATACACATTAGTAAAATCAGAGATTATAAAGTCCGGCTCAATACCTTCGTCTGCCTGGTAGAACGAACCATTCTTTGTTGTACACATCTGATAGAAACTTGAAACCTGGAAAATATTTCCATCTGCCGAGCTTCCGTTGCAAACAACACATGCTCCGCCGCCGCTTTTTTTACCAAGCAATACGACTTTTCCGCTGTCCTTAAATATTGCAGGAAGTGCATTTCCGCACGAGAAACTCATCGGAGAAGTAATACAGTAAAGATTAAGCTCTCTGCCTGAATCTTTTAATCCCTGCAAAGTATCTGAAACGCTATGGTTTCCATCAAAATTTGTATCGATAAGATAACTTGTAGAACCCATAGCTCCAGTCAAAGAACTTTTGATATTTATTGTAGATTCACCAAGGTACCATGCACTTATATACGCCAGGGCATTCAATTCACCGCCGCCATTAGTTGAAAGATCAATTACTACATTCTTAATAGCCGGATTATTTTTAATCTGCTGCTGTGCATAAATAACAAGCCCTACAGTATCTTCTACATCTTCTTCGTTAAGATCCTGTGTTCCCTGCGCTGTAAGAGCAAAATAATCTTTTTTAGCTCCAAAAAAATTGTCAAACGTAATATATGCTGTATTATCAAATTCCGCATAATCCATAAATTTGTCAGTGCCAGTCATAACATGCACATCATAGCCTTTAGATTCAAATACTCCTGCACGTATAGATTTGTAGGAAGTCATAAGAAGCCTTTGTTTCTTATAAATAGGATTTATAATCAGATCATCCGGACGCGTATATGAACCTGTATAATACGAAGGCAGATTAAAAGAACTGTGAAAGTCTGCAAAATAATTACAGCACATTTCGTCTAATCCACGTGTAAAAGCAGCAGCTGTTGCAGAAGCAGAAAAATATTTTATAAGCCCTGTTTCTTTAAAAAAGTCAACAAAGTTTGAAATTCCATGAATATCCTTTAATCCGTAATTAAAATCCATATTCATACAGAGTGCGTTATAATTCAATTTTTTCAGGACATCACTTCTTGTATCACTTCCTGAATTAGAATCAAAATACTCCGGATTTTTTTCGATAGCAGATTGAAAATACAAATCACCGTTATTATAAATAAAGGACGGTATAGCTCCGTTAAAGATATCATTGTAAACCTGCAATGGAATAAGAACCTTTTCGCCAATTACTTTCATTGGTATTCCATATTTTTTCAGACTTACTGTAATGGATGAACCATAGCGCTCAAATATATTTTGAGTACGCTTCAAGTAAACTACTTCATCCGTCATATCCACTATAGTTCCCATCACTGAAGTTTTACTGAACGCATCATAATCATTAAAATAAATAGTCTGATTATCAGCATCAAATTCTACATAATACTTTTCATTCTGTGGATTATAGAAACGAACTTTACCGGCAGAAATCATTTCGCCAGGTACATCTGAACCAATCCCTGATTTAATAAAGAAAATATTTTTATGATAATTTTTAAAATCTACATACGGAACATCTTCAACATATGCATTATCAGCTGCATCCACCGGAATATAAATATCTGCAGCAAGCTGATCCCCTTGAATAGAGAGAGGCTCTGTAAGCGATTTTAAATAGAATTTAGCCTCCTGCTTCTCTTTAAAATCCGCAATACTGAATACCTGCTCCATATCCTCTGCTGTTTCAGCCGCAACTGTGGTTGTTTTATTCAATAGATAATATTTGTCCCCATCCTGCGTACAGGATGCCGCAAAAGCCAAAAAGGCCACTACACTTGAAACAAGTACCATTCGATTTTTTTTCATGGTTTCTTTCCCCTTTATTTCATTCTTGTAAACAAATTATAACATTAATTCCTGCAAAAAAAAGTTTTTTTATGTATAATACAAGCATATAGGAATAATATTATGATTCGCCGCGCACAGGAAAAAGACACAAAAGACATTCTGAAACTGCTTGTTCAGGTAGATATGGTTCATCACAACGGACGACCGGACCTGTTTAAAGGACCGGCAACAAAGTACACTGCAAAACAGCTTTCTGCCATGTACACTGACGACAGCCGTCCTATTTTTGTTTTTGAAAAAGATGGTTCCGTTGCCGGCTACGCGTTCTGCATTTTTGTACAGCACACAGGCGACAACGTTCTGACAGACATAAAAACCCTGTACATAGACGACATCTGCGTAGACGAAAACTGCCGTGGACAGCATGTAGGAAAGGCCCTGTATGATTACGTCCTAGACTTTGCCCGCCACAGCGGATGCCACAATATAACGCTGAATGTGTGGTCATGTAATCCGGGCGCAATGAAGTTTTACGAAAAGTGCGGGCTTAAACCGCAGAAAATCTGCATGGAACAGATTATTTAAATCTGCCCGGAAGCCTGTACTGACTCAGTTCGCGCTGTCATTCTTTGAGGCATAATCCAAGAATTCTGAGGTTCTTGACCAGTACTTAATTCCCCAGTTTTCAAAGTTCCATTCGTCCATGTAGTTATTGCATTCATAATCAATGTAATACAAAAGCGAATTCTGAATTACAAAATTGGTAGGAAAATAATCAATGTTCAGTCCCGCAGATTTTGCCTGCGCCGCCATCTGTCTGACCTGTTCAAGATACGGCTCTGCGCTTCCGCCTTTTTTTACAAGCGAATAAATTGTTTCGCCGTCTATATATTCTTTAAGGATGCGTTCATTTTCTACGTCAACTTCAAGCATTTTCGGAATTCTAATTCCCGCCGCCATAAGCCGCTTATAATCCGTCATTTCTGCTTCTATCTTATTGCCAAACTGGTAATAGTCGCACGGTTCATGATGAATCTGCTTAAGCACAAAAATCTTACCGTCCCGCCCTGCAAGATAGGAATATCCCCCCTTGCCTTTTCCAAGCAGCCTCTGAATTGAGTATTCTGTTCCGTTCACTGTCATCTTTTCCATAACTTCAGTTTCCTCCAGACAGACTTAAGGCTACACCCGCATATAGATTTTTTCTATAACAATCGGATTTTAAAATTAACACAAAACTACTGGAGGCCGCCCATAGAAAAACTAAATCTTGAACTGATCTACTTCGTTTCCAATCTGAACAATTGAGTCTTCTACCTGAGCAGAAATCTGACGCAAAGATTCCCCAGTTTCGTTGATTTTTGTAGCACCGATGCGCATTTCATTCATGCTTTCCTGCATGATTCCAGTTGCATCCTGCAAAGCCTTAACTTCTGCCAGAATTGCTTTGTTTCCTTCTGCCATTTCCTGACCGGCATTGCGAACCTGAACAGTACTGTTATTCATTGCGTTCAGGGCTGTAATAATCTGCTTTGAACCTTCATTCTGTTCTTCCATTGCAGCCTTAATCTGTCGGACAATTTCATCTGTATCTTTGATTTTTGCTGTAACAGTGTTAAATGACCTTGTTGAAAGTTCCGAAGCGGAAACAACGTCTTCAATAGAATTCTGAATATTTGTAAGTTGATCACCGATTGTCTTTGACTGCTGTGTAGAAGTTTCAGAAAGCTTTCGGATTTCGTCAGCAACTACAGCAAAGCCCTTACCCGCATCACCTGCATGAGCCGCCTCAATTGCCGCATTCATGGCAAGAAGATTTGTCTGTTCTGCAATTGCCGCAATGGCAACGTTTGCTTCCTGAAGCGTTTTGCTCAAAAGAGAAATCTGTTCAATCTTATTGTTTACTTCTGTCTGAACAACCGCACCTTCTGTTGCACTGTCCGTAAGCTCAACAAACGAAGCAGACATTTTTTCCATGGAATTATTTACAGAATGAATGTTTCCTATCATCTGTTCTACGGCAGCAGAAGCCTGTGTAACCCCAGAACTCTGGCTTTCAATCATGTGCTCAAGGGATTCAATATTGGAAGCAATTTCATTAACAGCACCAGCAGTCTGGTGAACACTGTTAGACTGATTGCTTATCTGCGTATGAACCGATTCTATATTTGCAAGAATCTGAGTAATTGAAGAAGATGTATCTTCCGAACTTTCACGCAGATCCGAACCTACAACCTGAAGCTGACTTTTTGAAGAATTGATCTGCGAAATAATGTCATGAAGATTTCCAATAAATTCATTAAACCCGCCTACAATTTCTCCAATTTCATCATTGCTGTTAGCTTTTAGGCGTCTTGTAAGGTCTGCATCTCCAGAAGCAATGTCTGCAATTGCAATATTCAGGCGCTTCAAAGGATTGAATGAACGCCTGCACACTATAAACATAATCAGGGAAGCCAAAACAAGAACCACCGCCAGAATAACATAAGACATACGAGTCATAATTGCCAGGCCGGAATAAAAATCTGAATACGGTGCAACACAGAATACTGACCAGTCGCTGTTTGGAATAGGACGATAAGCTCCTACAAGCAGGGAACCGTTACCGCGTGTATCCTTAAATGCCATGCTTCCGGTTTTCCCCTGCACAAGTTCCTTTAATACAGGGGCAACACCGTCAGAAAGTTTCATGCCGTCTTCAATATTTTCACGGTTATAAACCTGCTCCAGGTTTGTAGATGCTACAGTAAATCCTGTAACACGGTTTACAACCTGAATGATTGCATTCCCTGAACCAAAGTTTATATCTGCAATTCTTTTAGAAAGAGTTTCTCCCAGAATGTTTGCTGAAATGCAGGCAATCGGGCGGTTATTGTCATCATAAACCGGCGCACTGTAAATTTGAAAAAGTATGTTAGTAACAGGATTTATTGCCGGATCCATTACCCTGGTTTCTCCACGTCCTGCTGCCTTAATATAATCGCGTTCAAGTTTTATGTGCTGTCCCTGAGCTGTATAGCTTTCTCCTTCCAGAGTGTAATAACCGATATTTTCATAGCATGAATCGATTTTTGCAAATTCCGAAAGTCGGCGGCATTTTTCCCTTAAAGGAACTGAATCATCCCTTAGAAATTCGTTTTTTGAAATAGCCTTTAGAATCATAAACTGCCGTTCTGATTCACCCTTGATTTTTCCGGCAGCAGAGTCCGTAATGGCATTCATCAAATCATAAGTAGTTTTAGAAATTGTCTGTCGTGCTATATAAGTACTTATAAAGCTGACCAACGACAATGACAAAAGCAGAATGCACGCAGTAATTATAATAAATCGGAATTGAAGTGATTGAAAAAATTTCATATGTACTCCTGAGTCTTCTATAAATTTATCGATTTCCAGTTAAATATATATTTTAGCCCATTTTTTTCAATTGTAAATTGAAATTAACAAAAACAAACCCAAAGACACAGCGGAACAGCTGCAGTTTTCATATTTTCCGCAGACTTTTTTCACTTTTATCCTATTATATTAGTAGACTTTACTTATACTATCGGATTCTACAATTGACTATAATTCTTATAAAATATATTATTTTCTATAACACTTCTAATTTCCATAATGGGGTAAAAATCAATGGCTACAAAGTATGTTTACTTTTTTGGTAACGGGGATGCTGAAGGCGACGAATCAATGCGCCCAATCCTCGGTGGTAAGGGTGCTAACCTTGCTCAGATGGCAAAGGCACCTTTGAGTCTTCCAGTTCCACCTGGATTCACAATTTCTATTGACGTATGTCAGGAATATTACAAGTTGGGAAGAAAATACCCAGCTGACCTTGATGCACAGGTAAATGAATACCTTAACAAACTTGAAACAGTATTCGGCAAAAAACTCGGTGACGAAAATGATCCACTTCTCGTATCAGTTCGTTCTGGTGCTGCTGAATCTATGCCAGGTATGATGGATACAATCCTTAACCTTGGTCTTAACGATAAATCAGTTGTTGGTCTTGCTAACAAGACAAACAACCCACGCTTTGCATGGGATGCTTACCGCCGCTTTATCCAGATGTTCGGTAACGTTGCTATGGGCGTAGACCATGACAAATTCGAAGAAATCATCGCTTCTGTAAAAGCAGTTCGTGGTATTAAAGAAGATACAGAACTTACAACAGAAGAACTTCAGACAATTGTAGCTAAGTACAAAGAAATGTACAAAAAAGAAAAGGGAGAAGACTTCCCTCAGAATCCAAAGGATCAGATGTGGGCTGCTATCGGCGCTGTATTCGGTTCTTGGATGAACGAACGTGCTATCATTTACCGCAAACTTAACAACATTGATGAAAATGTTATTAAGGGAACAGCCGTTACAGTAATGGCAATGGTATTTGGTAACATGGGTGAAACATCTGGTACAGGTGTTGCATTCTCTCGTGACCCATCTACTGGTGAAAACCACTTCATGGCTGAATACCTTATCAACGCTCAGGGTGAAGACGTAGTAGCTGGTATCCGTACTCCAATGGATATCTCTGCTCTTGAAAAACAGCAGCCAGAAATCTTCAAAGAAATCACAACTATCCGCAACCGCCTCGAAGAACACTACCGTGATATGCAGGATATGGAATTCACTGTTCAGGAAGGAAAACTCTTCATGCTTCAGTGCCGCAACGGTAAACGCACAGGTCCAGCAGCTGTTAAGATGGCTGTAGACATGGTTGCAGAAAAAATGATCACAAAAGAAGAAGCTCTTCTTCGCGTAAAACCAGATCAGCTTGATCAGCTCCTCCACCCACAGTTCGATGCTAAGGCTCTTAAGTCTGCTAAACCTTTGGCAGCAGCTCTTAACGCTTCTCCAGGAGCTGGTTGTGGTCAGATCGTATTCACAGCTGAAGAAGCTGTAGAATGGGACAAAGCTGGTAAGAAGGTTATCCTTGTTCGTAAGGAAACTTCTCCAGATGATATCGCTGGTATGTATGTTGCTCAGGGTATCCTTACTTCAACTGGTGGACGTACATCACACGCTGCTGTAGTAGCTCGTGGTATGGGTACACCTTGTGTATGTGGATGTTCAGACGTTGTATTCAACGGAAGCGGAAAAGTAACAATCGGTGGTAAGGCATTCAAGAAGGGAGACTTCATTTCTATCGATGGTTCAACAGGTAAAGTTTACGGTGAAGTAATTCCTGTAACTCCAGCTGCTGTTTCTGGCGATCTCGAAACATTCCTTGGTTGGGCTGACGAAGTACGTGCTAACTCAGTTCGCACAACTCCATCTGGAAAAACTGTTAAGGGATTCGAAGTTCTTGCTAACGCAGAACAGAACGAAGCTCCACAGGCATTCCGCTTTGGTGCTGCTGGTATCGGTCTTTGCCGTACAGAACACATGTTCTTCGAAGAACCAAAACTTACTTCATTCCAGAAGATGATTATTTCTGACTCAACAGAAGAAAGAAAGGCTAACCTTGCAGAAATTCTTCCACTTCAGCAGAAAGACTTCTACAACATCATTAAGACAATGGAAGGACGCGCTGTAACAATCCGTCTTCTTGACCCACCACTTAATGAATTCGTTCAGGCTGAAACTCCTGCTTTGGCAAAAGCTTTGGCTAAGAAACTCAAGGTAAAGGTAGACTTCATCAACAAGAAGTATGCTGAACTTAACGAACACAACCCAATGCTTGGTCACCGTGGTTGTCGTCTCGCTATCACATATCCAGAAATCTACGAAATGCAGGTTGAAGCTATCGCTTTGGCTACTGCTCAGGCTGAAAAAGAAGGTCTTAAGCACGATGTTCGCATCATGATCCCTAACGTAACAACAGCTAACGAATTGAAACAGATTCGTGCTCAGGCAGAAGCTGTAATCGCTAAGGTTAACGAATCACAGAAAACTTCTTTGAAGTTCCAGATTGGTTCTATGATCGAATTCCCACGTGCAGCTGCTACAGCTAACGCTATTGCAGAAGTTGCAGACTTCTTCTCATTCGGTACAAACGACCTTACACAGACAACATTCGGCTTCAGCCGTGATGACTACTCTAAGTTCATCGATTCTTACTTGGATCAGAAGGTTCTCCTCCAGGATCCATTCAAGACTTTGGACGCAGACGGTGTTGGTGTAATGATCGGTCTTGCAGAAGAAAAGGGACGTTCAGTTAAGGCTGACCTTCACCTTGGAATCTGTGGTGAACACGGTGGTGACCCAGCTTCTATCGCACTCTGCTACAAGCTCGGTTTGAACTACGTTTCTTGTTCTCCATTCCGCGTACCAGCAGCTCGTCTCGCTGGAGCACAGGCAGTTATTAAAGCTAACAAATAACTTGCTGAAAATTTCCGGTGGTTGAACTTGTTGAAACTACCGGAATAGCAAAAAAGGACTTCCGGTTTCTGGAAGTCTTTTTTTTGCATTTTAGTTTATTTAGCCTGCTTACGATTTTCCTCATCATTTAAAAAATTCATTCATATAAAATCAATATAAATTTTTGAAATATAAAAAGTTGTAGTATAATATACATCACGTATTCTTAATAAATTGCGGCGATATTTTGTTATCATATTTATAAGGCAAGCCGCTTATTCTTAGTTTTTCGAAGTTTTTATAGGAGGCTTTATGAAAACAAACACCCTCTCTTTTAATATTGTCACGAAAATTGCGCTTTTGGTTGTCCTTATTTGTGTACTTCAGACTTCTTTTTCAATCTATCTTCTGAATAAGGTTCAGACAAATCAGGTTATCAGCACAATGGCTAAATCCCGCGATGACGCAGGTAAGCTTATCGAACTTTCAATTGACGCTTACATTCGTGAAGTTGAAGCCATTGCCCAGCGCAATGATATCCGTCAGATGAACTGGGACGTTCAGAAACCTTTACTTCAGGCAGAAGCCAAGCGAATCGGATTTGAATCATTTGAAGTCGGCAACATAAACGGTATGGCTCATTCTACTCAGGGAGATGACATTTGGGTTGGTGACCGAGCCTATTACGGAACTGCCCTAGGCGGAAAATCTACTATTTCTGACATTGTATACGACCGCCGCTACCAGAAAATGGTTGTTGTTGTAAGTTCTCCGCTCTTCAGTAAAAACGGCAGCGTTATCGGTGTTCTTTCCGGCGTTGCAGACGCTTCCTTTACCAACAAGATTACTTCATCTATTGAGCTTGATTACGACGGTTTTATCTTTATTATCAATGACTCCGGAGACAAAATGGCCGGAGCTGACTACAAGAATAAATCTGAACTTGAAAACAATATTCACGATCCTAAATATGCTCCGGACAGCCGCTTTGGTCAATTCCGTGAAGCACAGATTAAGATGATTCAGAACGAATCAGGCCTTGAAACATTCTTTATGGATGGTAAACAGTACTTCCTTTCTTACATTTCCATCAACGGCGGAACCTGGCACCTGGGAATTATTCAGGACAAAGCACAGTCTCTTGCAATCCTTAATATCATTCTTGAACGAATGCTCATTATTACAATTATTTCAATTATACTTGGCGGATTAAGCGGTATCCTTCTTTCCCGAAGCATTGTTCCTCTTAAAGAAGTAAGCAGCAGCATTAAGCAGATTGCTTCCGGTAAGGCAGATTTGACACAGCGCATTCAGGTAAAAGCAGACTATGAAATTGCCGAACTGGTAGACGGATTCAATACATTTACAGAAAAACTTCAGACTATCATCAAGGTTATGAAGGAATCCAAGGAATCGCTTGTTGGAGCAGGTTTGCTGTTGAATCAGAATACAGAAGAAAGCCTTAATTCAATTAATGCGATTCTTGAAAACATTAAATCTACACAGGATGGAACTAATCAGCAGTTTGCCAGCGTAGACCAGACATCTACCGCTGTTCACGAAATTTCTTCAAATATTGAATCGCTTGAACACATGGTAGAAAACCAGTCAGAAAGCGTAAAAGTTGCCAGCGAAGCCGTTACTGCAATGATTAAAAATATTGCTACAGTAAATGCTTCTGTTGAAAAAATGGCGAATTCGTTTGAAACACTGGAAAGAAAGGCAGAAAACGGTGTCCTGAAGCAGGACGACATGAGTAAGAAGATTGAAATTATTGGTGCACAGTCAGAAATGCTTGGCAATGCAAACAAAACAATTCAGGCTATTGCAAGTCAGACAAACCTGCTTGCCATGAACGCGGCAATCGAAGCGGCTCATGCGGGTGATGCCGGACAGGGATTCAGCGTTGTTGCCGATGAAATCCGTAAACTTTCAGAAACTTCTACAGCGCAGTCAAAGGAAATCGGACAGCAGCTTGGAAACATTCAGGAATCAATCAAAGAAATCATTGTTTCTTCTAATGAATCAAGAATTGCCTTTAAAGATGTAAGCGAAGAAATTCAGTCTACCGACTACCTTGTACGCGAAATTTCTACAGCAATGGAAGAGCAGCATAAAGGTTCTGAACGGATTAATGAATCTCTTTCTACTATGAATGACAGTACACAGATAGTTCTTTCTGCCGTAAACGAAATGTCAGAAGGAAACGCATCTATCCTTAAGGAAATTCAGAATCTTCAGACTTCTACAATTGACCTTAAACAGAATATGGAACATATGGAAACCGGTGCAGAAGTCATCAAGAATACAGGTTCTTCACTTTCTGATATTTCTGACAAGATGACTATTTCCATCAACGACATTGGAAATCAGGTTGACCAGTTCCAGGTTTAATTCCTGGTCTAAGCTACATTATGGAGGAAATTCAAATGAAAAGATTTAATATGAAAAACAGCCTTTTTATCTGTGCCCTTATTCTTATTCAGGCTGCAGTTTTAACTTCCTGCACAAAAGGAAGAAGCGGAAAAGTTCTGGACGATGAAAAAGAAATTCACATCCGTGTTTGGGAAACTAAAAACGGAGTAGATAACTTTATTAAACAGGCGGGAAAAATCTATTCGGAAAGAAATCCGAACGTAAAGATTGATTACATTCACGTTCCGCTTAACGACATGATTCCTATGCTGGAAAAAGACGGACCTGCCGGACTAGGAGCAGACATTATTGCTTCTCCGCACGACAATCTTGGTAATCTTGTTTCAAAAAAACTGGTTGTCCCTACAGAAGATTCGCAGGATATTTCCAGAAAAGTACTGGGGGCTTGTTCAAAAGCCCTTACATACAATGGAAAAATGTACGGATACCCTGCATGTGCCGAAACCTATGCGCTTTTTTACAACAAGCGCCTGATTTCTGAATCTGAAGTTCCAAAGACATGGGATGAACTTATTCACTGGGTTCAAAATTTTAACAGAACTCATAAAAATCAGCTTGGATTTGTAATGGATGTTACAAACGGCTACTATTCAATTCTTTTTACAACTGGTGACGGAAACCGCCTTTACGGTGAAAGCGGAACAGACGCAAATAATCCATGCATGAATACTCCGGCTGCTGTACGCGGATTAAAGCTGTTCCAGTCCCTTCGCTCTAAGCTTAATCTTGAAGGAATTGAACTTGGTTCTTCTGCCTGCGACGGTATGTTTTCTTCCGGAAACGCCGCCATGCACATTACCGGTCTGTGGAACGTAAGTACATTTACAAATGCCGGTATTGACTTTGGTGTTGCGCCACTTCCGTCACTTCCGGGAGAATCAAAACCGGCTTCTTCATTCAGTGGTACACGCGGCATGTTTGTAACCAGCTATTCAAAACATCCAAAAGAAGCTGCGGAATTTGCAGACTTCCTTCTTACCCCGGAAATGCAGAAACTTCGCTTTGAACTTACAGGCGTTCTTCCGGCAATCAATATTGCTGTAGATAGCCGCTATATGACAGGCTTCCTGAAACAACTTGATGTTGCATTCCCAATGCCGTCTATTCCTGCTATGAGCAAGTTCTGGGGCGAATTTGGCGGTACTTTGTGGCGAATTTGGAATGGTGCCGATGTAGAAACTGAGCTTAATTCCATGAATTCAAAAATCCGAGGATAGAAACTACATAAAACAGTAGTTTTGTGCTATATTTCTTGAGTTTTATTATAGTTTCCTCGTAAATGCAATAATATAATTACATTAATTAAAAACAGCGGGCTCTGACCGGCCCGCTTACACAGGAGACTACTATGGTTGCTTTGAATCGAGATGATAAAAACCGTCCTTTTATTAAAAGGGAAGATGTTGCTTCGGCACTTGAAACACTTGAACTAAAAAAATCATCCAATGTGATTGTGCACTGTTCACTTTCTTCCATTGGATTTGTCTGCGGCGGTGCCCAGATTATTATTGAAAGCCTGATTGACGCTGTCGGATCTGACGGAACTATCCTTATGCCGACTCAAAGCTGGAAAAACCTGGATCCAGAAACCGGCGTTCATTGGGAAGAGCCAAAGGAATGGTGGGATGCTATTCGCGAAAACTGGCCGGCATACAACAAATACGTTACACCAACAAACACAATGGGTGCAGTTGCAGAAATGTTCCGCTCATGGCCGGGTGCATTAAGAAGCGACCATCCGGCCCGTTCCGTTGCTGCATGGGGCAAGAACGCCGAACTATTCACAAAAGACCACGACCTTTGCAACATTTTTGGAGACGGTTCTCCATTAGGCCGCCTGTACGATAACGACGGATGGATTCTTTTAATCGGTGTTGATTACGACAAAAACACATCGCTCCATCTTGCGGACGCAAGGGCAAATTTTAAGAGCAAGCACAACACTGTTGAACACAGCGCCATTATGGAAAACGGAAAGCGCATATGGAAAGCCTACGAAACCCTTGCTGTAGATGGCGAAGATTTTGTAGAAATTGGCGCTGCCTTTGAAAATTCTTCAGAAGGCAAAGACGCTGTCCGCAAAACAATGCTTGGTAACGCAGAACTGCGCCTTATACGCATGCGACCTCTTGTTGATTTTGCAGTTAAATGGATTGAAGCAAACAGAAAATAAATAAATTACCGAACAGCATTAACCGGCAGCTTAATGCAAACCATCACAGGTTTAGCTGTCTGTTAATGCCAGTTTTTTTAGAGAACCAAGTTTTTTCAAATCCGAAGTAAGGAAAAGCAAATTGTAAGTCTTAGGGATTTTTACAATGAACCGCAGGACTGTTTCGTTATTTTCAAGTGAAGTGGTAATGTCCATATCGCGCTGAACAAAGTTTGCATCTTCAATAAGCTGTTCAATCTTCATTATATCAACAATAACTTCTGAATAGACGATTGTAAGGCACTTTGTTTTTTCAGCCGGAAACAGGAGGCTTTCTGCAATTCCAAGCAGAACAAGGCTAAGAAGCGAAACAATAAGGGTGATTGCAACTATAAAATATGCTCCGATTCCGCAGGCAAGTCCCATGGCGCAGGCCGCCCAGATTATTGCCGCAGACGTAAGTCCCTTTATGTTCATGCCCAGATGCATGATTGCGCCACCGCCAATAAAACCAATACCGGTAACAACACCTGCGGCAATACGGGTAGGATCTCCCTTTACAGCTCCGAGGTCCGCCATTGTATAGCTAATTATTCCCAAAAGCATTGAAGAAACGCTTATAAGAATCAACGTACGCATACCGACAGAATGAAAGCGGCGCTTCCGCTCCAAACCGAGCAGAAGTCCACACAGAAATGCGGCTCCAAGTTTTACAATACAGTCAATGTAAAAATTTTCAAATGCGTACATACTGTTATTGTATCACGAAAAATTGAATTTGTATAAATAAACATGAATGCGTCGCTCTCAGGACTTTAAACGTCACACCAGATGCACGAAGCACCGGACAGAATTTGCCAGCGTCAACTGACAACAGATTTTCCGCGCCACAAGCCGATTTTCCACCGGCAGGCAACTACAATCGCGCGGAAAATTTCATCAGAAGCCATTGCAATCCATACGCCCGGAAGTCCAAGCTTAAATCCTATTCCCAGAATCCAGGCAAATACAACAGAAATTCCCCACATAGAACCGATTCCCAGAAGGGTAGGGAAAACAACATCGCCGGCAGCACGCATACTCTGTATTACAACAAGATTTACGCATCGCCCGAATTCCAATATAAATGCAATAAACATGATTTTATGTCCAAGGCGTATAATTTCATCATTATGTGTAAAAAGCCGCAGCGTATAAGGCGAAATCAGGAAGTTTGAGCACGAAATTACCGCAGACGCAATCATGGCAATTAAAAGCGACTTCCATACCCGTCTGTACGCAAAATCATAATCGCCGCTTCCAACGCAGTGACCCGTAATTATAGCACTGGCTCCCGCAACCGAATTGGAAAAAATGATTGAAAATCCACACAGAATGTTACAGTAAATCTTAGTTGTAATGGAAACCGCACCCATCGTGTTTACAAAAACCGTAATCAGAATCTGTGCTATGTTGTAGGAAATGTTTTCGCCCGCACTAGGAATTCCCAGTTTTATCAGCTTAGCAAGAATATCCTTTGGAAAAGGAACCAAAAGCCGCGGCGAAATCCTTCCCTTAATAAAAATCCTGAACATTACAAAAGAAGTAATCATCCCGAAAATACCGCTGATAGTTGTAGAGACAGCAACTCCGTTTACGCCAAGATTCAAATAGGAAAGAGGACCATACAGAAAAAAGTAGTTTCCGCAAATATTCATCACGTTGATTCCAAACATGATTACAAGACCGATTACAGTATTTCCGTTGCAGTTAAAAATCCTTGCAAGAGTATTTGTAACGGCCCCTGTAAACAGAAAAAGTCCAACAATCTTCATGTAGGAATTTGCCTGCGCAAACATAACTTCCGGTACGTGCATTGCCCTTAAAAGCTGCTGACTGAAAACTGTAACAACAGTACATACAACCACGCTAAGAACAAGATTGAATGCAACCGAAACCGTATAAATCGTGTCCATCTGGTCTGTTTTTTTGGCACCAAGATACTGGGCAACAACAACTCCCGTAGCACTTGAAACGACAGTAAATGCAAGCGTTAAAAATCCCATAATCTGATTTGCATTTCCAAGAGCACCAACTGCAACATCAGAATAATGGCTTATCATGACAGTATCGACATAGCCCAGAGCCATAGAAAAAAGCATCTGCAGGAAAATTGGCCATGCTAGCTTCATCACTGAATAATTTCTTATTTCCTTCATATTAATCCTTGTAATGCCGCATAAAAGTCTAATAGATTTTTATTATAAACAAAAGGGCATCTGGAAAAATTAACACCGAAATAACACAATATCTATAACAAAAATATCAGCAAAATGACACAAAAGTATTACCTGACACGCATAGAATGACAATGAATTTCAGTTCGACAATGGCGCAATAAAATGATATGCTCTAGGCATGCGTAACAAACAGAACAATGAACTGGCAGTCTGCGGATTTGCCGCCGTAAAAAAACTTGAAAAAAATAACTGCGACCGGATACGCCGCCTTTATTTTACAGAAGAAGTTGCTCCTCTTTTTGGCGGACTTTGCAAAAAACTTGCTGCCCGCAAAGGCATTTACAACAAGGTAAATGACCCGAAAGAACTGGAAAAACTGAGCGGCACAGTTCATCATCAGGGAGTTGTTGCAATGATTTACATGCCGGAAATCACTCCGCTTGATTCCGACATTACAGATGAATGGATTGAAAAAGGCGAACACACACTTTTACTGGATCACATTGGAAACGCAAACAATTTTGGCGCAATCGTAAGGAGCGCTGCCTTTTTTGGAATAAAGAACATCATCATCCCGGAAGACGAAACAACCAGCGCAATAACTACAAGCTCTTACCGCATTGCAGAAGGCGGAATGGAATACATAAAAATTTATTCTGTCCGCTCAATTGCAAAATTCCTTAAGGCTGTAGAAGGCAGCATGGTAAGAATCGGTACAGATCTGGCCGCACGCAGCAAATATTCCGGAGACCTGAAAAAAATCTGCGGCGGAAAACCTGCCGTTCTTGTACTCGGAAACGAAGAACACGGAATTTCTGACGAAACCAGAAAAAACTGCGATGAACTTGTAATCATCCCGTTCCCTGGAATAAAGAACAAGAATACAGAATCAGCCGTAGAAAGTCTAAATGTTGCACAGGCAGCTTCAATCCTTATCTACGAGCTTACAAAATAATAACAGCAGAACTTAGATTACGTAATTATCTGTTCCGCAGTTAAACAAAAGCTGTTCAAGCGTTATTGAATCAAGATATTCATTTATAACTTTAGCAAGTCCTGACCAGATTTTTAAAGTAGGACAGATATCTTTGCGCTCACAGTCATTCACTTCGTTTTCAAGGCAGGCAACAGGAGCCAGATTTCCTTCTGTAGTCCTTAATATTTCCCCGACTGTATATTCAGAAGGAGTTTTAGCAAGTCTGTAACCACCCTGAGGTCCGCGAATACTGTGCAAAAGACCAAATTTACTCAAAAGTGCTGTAATCTGCTCCAAATACTTTACAGAAATATCCTGTCTGTCAGAAACATCCCTTAAAGGAACATATGAATCTGTTCCGTGCTGGGCAAGGTCAATCATAAACCTTAATGCGTAACGTCCTCTTGTTGATATCTTCATATTATACTATTTCCTACTAGGTAAATAGTATATTTTTTTAATCTTTATGTAAATGGCATAACCGGATTTTAGCCTTGATTTTTGCAGCGACTAGTCATCCATTACAGTTCTTCCGCCCCAAGCCTTTGAATTGCGCATTTCATGGGCAATCGTTCCTTCAAAATCTGCGAACGGGGAACAGTAACTTTCTATATCCAGTGCAGTCCGATGAAGCCTGTTCAAACAGTCAGATTTTTCATTAAATCCCATCTTTGATTTTTCTATGCTGTCATGAAGAATGCGTATTGATTCATCATAAATTTTGAGCGGAACGGGAAACGGATGCCCGTCTTTTCCGCCGTGAGCAAAACTGAACCTCGCAGGATCATTAAATCTGGACGGAGTTCCGTGAATAACTTCGCTTACAAGAGCAAGAGACTGCAGCGTTCTTGGTCCAAGTCCCGGTGTTAAAAGCAGGCTTTCAAAATCTTTTGGTTCAGAAGCATAGGCCGCAGCAAGAACGCCTCCAAGCCGCTTAAGGTCTACATCCTGCTTTAAGACTTCATGATGAGATGGAAGTACGATATTCCGACCGGTATATTCAATTTCCGGCTCAGGAGGCGGCGCAAATTCCTCGAACAAAAAGCCCTGCCCGCTGCGCCCGACAACATCCACACCATTCCCGCCGCGCCCGTCCAAAAACAAAGCGGCTCCCTTCCCGACAACTTTGCTCGACCCTCCATACCCGACCGAAAAACTGGAGTCCGGGTCAGCAACCTTCTGTATTTCGCGAATAACTCTGTCGGGCGACTCCTTCGCAAAATCCATTATTGCATCGCGTGTGCCGCCGGCGTCTTCAGCAGTTAAATTAAGAATCTGCCCCTGATTTTCGCCTGTCACCCCGGTATGCGGTTCTTCTATAAACGATTTCAGCCCGGACGAGCACCAGTGGTAGCGCCTTGCTGTTTTGCTGGCAGTATTCATTCCCTGTTGAACAACAGCCCAGTCTCCGCTACTGGAAAGAATAAAATTATGCTGATACAGCTGGAATCCGTCCTGAACGGCAGTATTATCAACCTTGGCGCACAGCTTTGAAGAGCGCACAAGCGCCTCGCCGTCAAGAGAAGCTTTTTCAGAAAGCATAAGAAGTTCTTCAGGTGTGCGCCGCGAATACTTTCCCCGTCCTCCGCACACATACAGCCCAAGTTCACTGGCGCGCGCATTAATCCCGCGCTTAAGCGCATACATTACACTTGTAGTAATTCCAGAAGAATGCCAGTCCATCCCCAAAACCGCGCCTAAAGACTGAAACCAGAGAGGGTCGCTAAGGCGGCGCAATACTTCCCGCTGCCCGTAATTAATTACCAGAGATTCAACTATAAGCGTTCCAAGATCGCGCATCCGGTCTGCAAGCCAGGCAGGAACCGTTCCATAATGCAGCGGAAGATCTGCATGTCCGGTGCTCTTCATCATATTTCCTTTACCATAATCTGCTGTTCGTCCTTTACAAATCCTTCAATCCAGAAAAATCCTTCTGCATTAGATTCTTTAGGCACAGCAGCCTTTATATGATGAATATCATTTTTTTTCAAGCATTCTGAAACATGATTTATTAATTCTGTTCCCCAGCCGCGTCGCCTGTAGTCAATGTCTATGCGCATGTCCTTTATGTAAAAGACTTTATTTCCGTCAGTTTCCGTTATTGCTCCGGCAAGATAGCCCAAGACTTTTTTATTGCGCGAATGAAGCACGTACAACTCTGAAAAATCAAACGAATCAATTATGATTTCAATTTCTCCCAATGTAAGGGCTGAATCCGTTTTCTTATACAGAAGGACCAGATCATCATGCATGCTGGGCTTGTAGAGCGAAACAGTTTTTTCATCCTTTTTAGAAAAATCCGTGCCAGGAAGCACAAACTGCCTGTACATTTCATAGGATGTATAATTTCGTCCCATGCTGGTCATGTAGCGCAGCTCATCCATTAAGGCTTCATCTTTATAAATCAAATTTACAAGCTGAGGAGAATAGCGCGTATCCATAAGCCGCAGTTCTTTCATGATGTCATCAAAGGTCTTTTTTGCAGCATAGTTCCGGCCTTTAAAATCAGTTGCAGTATCAACCGTGTCACAGATAGCAATCAAATCAATAAAAATCTTTTTTGGCGAACCGCTCACATCAAAATCTGCTGGGTAGCCGTGAATTCCGTCAAAATATTTGTGGTGTCCCAGAATGATATCCCTGAACGGCTCTAGAAACTCCATTTCTTCTGTTATTTCATAACCGAGTGAAGTATGTTCCGCAATGTGCTTAAATTCTTCTTCCGTAATGCGACGAAAATGCAGGTTTATTAAATTTGTCCTGGCAATTTTACCAATATCATGCAGAAGCCCCGCGTATTTACAGAAATGAATCAGTTCCGTCCTGTTTTTGCGCACCTCTTCTTCTGTCGGAAACTGTTCAGAAACAAAAAATCCAGGCGCAGAATCAATAAGATGAGAAACGCATATCACGGCAAGATTGCTTACCATTGCAAAATGAATTGCAGATGTAATTTCCCTGTGAATGAATATTGTCTGAAGACTAGAAACAAATTCCGCAAGATTTTCAAAGCATGACGAAATAAGATTTATGTTTTCGTAAACAAACGAATCCGTCTGAAACCCCTTTTCGGCATAAATTCCGGTCTCGTAATAGCGAAGAAGTTCGTTTGCAATCTGCCTGCGTACAGAATTATTCTTTGTGTTTACGTAAAGTTCCGGCACAAGCACATTTGCAAAAGTAAATGACTGGTTCAAAAGCTTGATTCTGTCCAGAAGCACAGAAAACTGCGGAGGAACCGGATCATCATCGACTGGGAAAGGCGTTTCCGGATAAATATATTTCCTGGCAGAACTGATTTTAGTAAATTCATAAAAAAGAGTGCTGTAAAATTCTTCATCCTTCATTTCTCCGCGCAGATTCTTTAACTTGCAGTAATAAGTTTGAATCATCGGATTTATGCAGCCTTCTTCAGATTCCTTTTTGTATTCGTCCAAAAGCCAGCCGGCTATAATGTCTGAACATTTCTTCTTTTCTGCATCTTCATCATTAAAGGCAAAATTCACGCGCCCCGCAATAAAAATTCCGTAAGTCCTGAAAAATCTCATAAGGAGATTTACATGCGATTCAAAATCTGAATGCTCGCCCCACATACGGGCATAAAGCTCTTTAGTTCCCGCTTTTACAAATGCACGCACCTTTTCGTAAAGCCTTATGAATTCCGGCAAATCATCGCTTTTGTACAGCGCCATGCAGATCATTTCAAAATTCAGGCAGAATATTATGTGAATCCGCACATCATCATCCGGAACCGAATCATAATCCGGAAAAACTTCTTCCGCCTGCTCAAAACATTTTTTTGCTTCTTCATATTTTACGTGGCGCGCAACGGTCCGGCTTATTCCCAGATTAAACAGCGCATCAAAACGCTCTGCAGCACCAAGATCCGAGCATTTTTCTAGCACAGAAAGAATAAAATCATCGGTAATGTGTGAATCAATATTATTTTCAAAAAGATAGAAAGTTATATGCAGGAGAAAATCGTGGAGCACTTCCTTTTTCAGCCGGTCAGGATTTTTAATTGCCGGACGGACATATTCATCAAGAAGCTCTTCGTTTTCTTTAAAAAGCTTTCGAGTCAATTCGGAATTGGCAGACAGCATTTGTTCCCATTTCTCATAGTCATAGGATTCCTGCAGCAGCCTTCGTTCCAGATGAAAAATCTGGTCTGAGTTATACTTGTATCTGTTAAAAAAAAACGTTACGTCTTTCTGCGATATTAACTCTGCTTCCACAGACACAATTATAACCTTGATTCTGTCAAAAAGCAAAAAAAGCAGATACAAAAAAACAGCTATTTAAAATATGAAATTGTATAGTCACCTTTGTTTTTAAAAGACAGTGATTTATACAGCCCAAGTGCAGGCACATTTTTCTTTTTTACAAAAAGCACCGGAATGCAGCGCATTTTTAAAAGACGCACAAGCAGAACCGTCATAAGATACAGGGCATAGCGCCGCCCGCGGTATTCCGGAAGAGTGTATACACCGCCCAGTTGTACATGCTTTCTGCCAACTGCGTTCGTCCCTGCCTTAGCCACAATTTTTTCAGCGCCATTTTCATTTACGGCAAGGGCAAGAATATACTGTGTCCTGAACGAATTCGCCAGCCGCAGGCGGCAGCTGTCTTCATCAAATGTAAGGCATGCCGGCACAACTTCTTCAACCTCATATTTTTTTTGAAGCTCAAAAACTTCTGCGCGGATTTCTGCCGGAATGTCGCTCCGACATCTTATTACAGAAAGCCCTTGCCGCTCATTCATCTCCCCTTTATCTATCCACTTTTTGAATTCTTCAATATCAAGTTTTAAGAGACAATATTCGTTTGTTTGCTGCGGCTCAAAGCCCAAAAACCCTAACGCTTTCAGAATAAGCGCAGAACCATTCTGCATTCCGTTTACGCAAACCGGATTTTCAAATCCGCCGGATGAAAACAGGGCTGCAAACGCACCGACAAAATCTTCCTGCATTGCCGTCGGGTTTTCTATATTTGCATATGGCAGACAGTGAAGTATGGTTTTCCGGATGCTCACAATTCCATAAATATTGCAGGAATCAGAATCCGCTTCCTTACCGCCGTTCTGCACTTCCGAAGCAAAAACAGCATATACGCAGGAAGAAGTTTTCCTTATCTGAGCGCTAAGCTGTACGCAAAATTCTTCATATCTTGCTAAAAATTTTAAAAGAGCGGATTTTTTCCGCCCTTTTAATTCTTCTATAGGAATAAAATGCATATTCTGAAGAAAATCATATAAATCTTTAAGAAAAATTTCTATATGATTCTTTTACACCTTAAACTGATCAACCTGATCGCCCATCTTTCTGATAAGTCCGTCCATATCGCCGGAAATGTCAGAGAGCGCCTTTCCTGTTGAACTTATTTTTTCAGCACCAGAAGACATTTCTTCTACACCGTGGCGCATTGTGCCCGATGCATCCTGAAGAGTGCGAACAGCTTCCAGAATCTGCTTGTTTCCTTCTGCCATTTCGCGGGAAGCATTCTTAACCTGGTTGGAACTGTCATTCATAGAGTTAAGAGCAATTGAAATCTGCTTTGAACCTTCGCCCTGTTCAAGCATTGCGTTCTTAATTTCGCGCACAAGATTTGTTGTAGAAGTAAGACTGTCTGAAACTTCTGTAAACGACTGGCGTGCATCCATAGAAGCTGTAACCATGCCTTCAATACTGTCAGTAATATTCTTAAGCTGATCACCAATTGTCTTAGACTGAGAAGAAGATGTTTCAGAAAGCTTACGGATTTCGTCTGCAACTACAGAGAATCCCTTTCCGGCTTCGCCAGCATGAGCGGCCTCAATGGCAGCGTTCATGGCAAGAAGGTTTGTCTGTTCGGCAATGCTTGAAATAACCATGTTTGCTTCCTGCAAAGCCTTACTTTCCGATTCAATAACCTGAATTCGGTCATTAACATCTTCCTGCTTGCGGACACCTTCCATTACCTTTTGACCAAGGCCTTCAAATTCTATTGCCATCTTGCTTACCGAATTGTTTACCGAACTGATGTTTCCAATCATCTCTTCTACAGCTGCCGAAGCTTCTGTTACCGCAGAAGTCTGATTTTCAATCATATTGTTCAAAGACTCAATATTTGATGCAATTTGATTTACTGCACCCGCTGTTTCTGAAACAGAATTTGTCTGATTATTAATCTGTTCTGTTGTAGAATTTATGTTATTTAAAATCTGATCAATTGCAGCAGTTGTATCCTGTGTACAAAGTTCAAGCGATTCACCTGACTGAACAAGACCATCCTTAGAGAATTTAATTTCGCGAACAATAGTCTGAAGTTTTTCACTGAACAGGTTAAATCCTTCTACTACTCGGCCGATTTCGTTGTTTGCATGATAGTCAATGCGTTTTGTTAAGTCTGCATCACCGGAAGCAATTCCCATGATGATATTTTCTACATTCTGGAGCGGCTTAAGCGAATTGAATACAACAAGTACAACAAGCGCAATGATTATTACGATAAGTGCAATTCCGCCAATAACCATGTAATGCATTACAGTTGTAGCAGTTTCAATCATTTCTGCTTCATCCATCATAATTGTAAGGAACCATTGTGTATGCTCAATAGGATGATAGATATTGATTTTACTACCGCCAGCTGTTTCCATAATTCCGCTGTTACCGCGTGAAGTTTCGTCAGCAAGTTTATTCAGCATTGAAACAACTTCTTCACCGCCTTTTTCAAGGTTTGACTTAAGCGTATCAAAGTTACCGCTCGTGCAGATTAAATCACCGTTTGAAGAAAACAGCGAAACATCCCCTTTATCAAGATGAACATTTTCAAGAAGAATCGCCATTCCCTTAAAGTCAAGGACACCACAGAAGAAACCGACTGTCCTTCCATTTACTTTTGCAGCTTTACAGATATGAATTACAGTTTTTCCTGTGACTTTTGATGTAACCGGATTGTCTATAAATGTATCCTTACCCTGGCGCATAATTGCCTGAAAGTAATCGCGTTCAGAAACATTTGTACTTGTTCCGAGGTCAGAATAGAATCCGCCCTTGTTATCTACCCATGCAACATAATCAAGAGTTTTTTCTCTACTTGGTTCATTTTTTCGAAGCCAATTGATAATCGCGTCATTATCGCCTGTCTTAACAATATCTGCATTTGTATAAAAATCCAAATGAGCAAAATATTTTTCCAACGTTGTAGATACAATCGTTGAATATGCTTCTGAAAAGTTTTCATATTCAACCAGTGAACTTTTCTTAATTGCACCTTTAGTCTGTGTTGAAATTGTAATAATCTGAATCAGGTTGAGAACAATTATGGTAGCTGCTACTACTCCAGCTACCAGGACAAACAGTTTCCCATTCTTTTTTTCTTTTGACTTCATTATCTTCCTCCGAGCACTCTTAAAAAAATACAATACTTTTATCGGTAAATTTTTTTGAACTAATACTATTTTACAACCATATTTTAAAAAAGACAAAAAATTTGTAACTATAGGAGGGTAAAATGTATTTTATAATGAAGTTTTATAAGTCAATCAATTAAATAAGAAAAAATCCTGCGGACCAGCAGAAGCATTTTCACCCCAGCCAGTCCACAAAAGCATGAAATATAACTAATTTCTGAAACTATGTATCGGCGCAGGAATTCGTCCACCTCTGTTGATTCGCCAGCCACGCGAGCGGCGTGTAAATAACTTCCTTACAGAGCCAACAGAGGTGTCTTTCACAAGCACCAAACCTTCTTTCAATTCCCTAGTTTCTAAAGCTATGTATAGGTGCCGGAATTCTACCACCTCGGTTGATAAAATCCGCACAGCCAAACTTGCTTACAGGCATTACAGGGCATCCGCCAAGGAGTCCGCCAAATTCAACCCATTCACCGGCCTTTTTACCAGGAGCAGGAATCAAACGGCACGCAGTAGTTTTATTGTTTACCATACCGATTGCAAATTCGTCTGCAAGGATTCCGCTGATTGTAGTTGCAGGTGTATCGCCCGGAATTGCAATCATATCAAGACCTACAGAACAAACTGTAGTCATAGCTTCAAGTTTTTCAAGACAGATTGACCCCTGCTTTACCGCATTGATCATGCCTTCATCTTCTGAAACAGGAATAAACGCACCGCTCAAACCGCCAACGTTTGTGCTGGCCATAACGCCGCCTTTCTTTACCATGTCTGTAAGCATAGCCAAAGCCGCAGTTGTTCCCGGAGCGCCGGCACCATCCAACCCGATTTCTTCCAAAATGCGTGCAACACTGTCGCCGACAGCCGGAGTAGGGGCAAGGGAAAGGTCTAGAATACCAAAGTTTGTATTAAGGCGCTTTGCAGCTTCTGAACCAACCAGCTGCCCCATGCGGGTAATCTTAAACGCCATCTTTTTAATTCCGTCGGCAAGAACGTTAATCGGCTGACCTTTGTATTCGCGGGCAGCAGCAAGAATTACACCAGGACCTGAAACACCAACGTTGATTACGCTGTCTCCTTCTCCCGGACCGTGGAAAGCACCTGCCATGAATGGATTGTCTTCCGGCGCATTGCAGAAAACAACCAGCTTTGCACAGCCGTTTATTGGAAGGTCTTTAGAAACCTCAGAAGTCTTTACGATTGTTTCACCCATGAGCTTTACGGCATCCATGTTGATACCATTCTTTGTAGTTCCAACGTTTACAGAAGAACATACAAAATCAGTTGTTGCCAGTGCTTCTGGGATTGATTCAATAAGAGTGCGGTCAGCAGGAGTAATGCCTTTCTGAACAAGCGCAGAAAATCCACCGATAAAGTTTACACCAAGTTCCTTTGCACAGCGGTCAAGAGTCTTACAGTAATCTACATAAGACTTTGCGTTGCTTGCACCCGCTACAAGTGCAATCGGAGTAACGGAAATTCGTTTATTTATGATTGGAACACCAAATTCTTTTTCAATATCCTGGCCGACTTTTACAAGGTTTCCAGCCTTTTTCATTATTTTGTCATAAATCTTGTCGCATGATTTTTTTGCGTCGCTGTCTGCACAGTCCAAAAGATTAATACCCATTGTTACGCAGCGGATATCAAGCTTCTGCTTCATGAACATGCTGACTGTTTCCTGAATTTCTGTTGGTGAAAATATCATAAATTGTTCCTCGTTTGAATCGTGTACAGACAGTATATTGAAAAAAAACGTCCGTTACAACAATCTAAGAGATTTATGCAATTACGACTAATTCTTCATCAAGGCGTTAAGATAATTTTCAGAAAGGAAATATATTTTTTCAAGAATGGAATCATCTGTTGGAAGGGCAAAAAGACTGCCCGCTCCGCATTCAGGATTCTGGCGAACAATTTCTTTTTTATTCATTATGTAGGAATCAATCTGCTGCATAAACGCAGAGCTGAACCATTTTACGGCGCAGTCCAGTTCAGCCGGAGAAAGTCCCACTTTTTTGTCATTGCAGTAAATCAAAAAAATCTGGCTTATTCCGTATTCAAGTTTCTGAAGCTCTCGTTCTGCAATATCTGCGGCTTCCTTATTAAAATATTTTTCACTGTGAACAAAAGCAAAAATTTGAAAAAGCGGCTCCGTCTCGTACATCTGAATGTAACGACGAATAAGAGAATTCATTACTTCAACAAGAGTTTTTTTCTGGAACAGATCCAGCTTCATGAAATTTTCAGGAATGAACGAAAGTTTTTCACAATAGTCACGGCAGTAGTTAAGAGTTGCCTCATACATTTCATCACGTCCTGCAAAATGATTGTAAAGCGAAGCCTTTTTTATGCCCAGGTATTCCGCAATATCCTGAAGCGACGTAGCTCCAACATTTTTATCAAATGCGCAGAATAAAAATGCACTTATTATTTTTTCCCGAGAAATGTGTTTAGTTGCCATTATGACCTTTTTTTAATGCATGTCTTTTACTATGCTTGTTTCAGCAACAGCGTTAGACTCAATTTTGTCTTTTACTTCTGACCAGATAGAAATTGTACCTTTTTTATGATGTTTAGAATAGTACAAAGCCTGGTCTGCATCGACCAATGTTTCTTCAAGGTCAGACGGATCATTATTGCATGTAGTACAGCTTATTCCAATACTGAAACCAAATCGCTTATCCTTAGGAACCTTGATGTTTCTTCCTAAAAGACGCTCTATAGCCGGTACAAAATATTTTGCCTTTTCAAGGCTCTTGTACAGACGCTCGCCGGAACGCCTTGCTTCGTCACAGGTTGTATTCGGCAGGCAGACAACAAATTCGTCTCCGCCGTAGCGGGCAACAAAGTCCACCTTTCTGAAAATCTCGTTTAAAATACGTCCCATGCACGAAATCAAAAGATCCCCAACTTCATGCCCGAATGTATCGTTATAATATTTAAAGTTATCCAGGTCCACAAAGGCAATTGATTCATACATTACGCCGTGGTGCTTATGTTCGTAGCGGCTAAGAAGTTCCGTTTCAATGGCAAGATGTTCCTGCAGCGCATAGCGGTTCTTAAGCTGCGAAAGCTGGTCCGTAGAAGAAATCTTTGTAAGGAACTGATTCTGACGGAACATTACCAGCTGAGACTGAACGCTATTTATGGCAAGGTTAAGCGTATTCATTTCTTCTGCACTGAGCCACAGTTTTTTCTGAAGGTATATAATCATTCCGCCGGTAAATTCAAACTTACTTAGATTGATGAACATTATATCGCGGTCTTTTTCTTTCTTAATGTGATCAGGACTTACGTTGCTTGTAAGCTTAAGCATTTCTGACCACAAACTTGTGTCCGGATCGTCAATTTCGCAGCGCACAGACGAAGACAGTTGATGCCACTTGCGGTCTTCCTTTTCTGCAATAAATACTGCGTCCGCCATTGTGTAGTCAAAAATTGCCTGAGTTGCGTTGGAAATATATTTTTCCTCACTATAAATGTCCATACTGAAGCTGAGCAACTTGTTCAAAAACTGAGAATCTCTCAATCTCTTGTGAAGCTGATTCATAAGGCGCTCTTTTTCACCGTGTGCTTCCAGTTCTTCAAGACTAAGTTTGAGCGGTTCAAATTCCTTTACGCTGTTAAGATATTCCTGCAGCGTAATGTCGCTTTGTCCATGAGTGTAATATCTTAACCCCTTGTCTTCTGCCAGTTTAAAACCGCGCTTCTTGTATTCTTCAGAAAGGTCGTTGCGTCCTGCATTCTTAAGGATGATGGCAAATTCAAAATACATAAAGCACAGACGGTGTTCCTGCGTATGTCCAACAGCCTCAAAATCTACAACACCATCCTCAAAAGTCCTGATTCCTTCTTCTATCTGCTTTTCTTCAATCTGAAGGCAAGCCTTAAGGAAGTACTTTAAAATCTTTTCGATAGGAGTAAAATATTTACCGTTGTTCGAAATATTGTGCAGATTCATCTTTGCACGGGTATATTCACCGTTAAAGAATTCGATTACAGCCTTATAAGTCATCATGTCGTTATATTCCGGCATGAACGAATTAAAATACACGTCTTCCAGCTCAAAAATATACAGAAAATTAAGGACGCTCTGAAATACATCATATGCAAGCTTAAAATTTCGTCCGTAAAAAAGCGCACGGCCAATGTTTCCAAGCGTAATAATAATTTCAGGGTAATCGTCGCTCTTCAAAAGATGACTGATAAATCCGTTTATAAGGTCATACGACTTTTGATAATCAGAATTATTAAGATATTCGTAAGAAAGTCCGTTTGTAATCTTAATGATAGCCGAAGTTTCACCGATTTCTTCGCGCAGAAAACGGCACCTGTTATACCATTCCAGTGCATCAACTTTGCGGCCGTCATGAGCCATACAGATTCCCATCCAATGGCAGGCTGTACTAAGACCAAACAAATTATCCATCTGAGCAGCCTGCATGTATGCTTCCTGAATTTTACCAAAAAGCTGTTCACGAAGCTGCTTCTGATAAACAACGCTCCAAGGAATAACCAGCGAGGCATAAATCTTATTGTTCAGAAGGCCGGCTTTTTCCAGTAGCTCCAGTACATTCATGTACTGCTCTACGGAATATTCCGAGCTGATGCGTTCCATGATTATGTATTCCATCATGCATGTAAGTGCGTAAAGGGGAGTTTCCTGCTTATTTTTAAGAAGCTGCTTGTTCTGTTTTACATAGCGGTATGCAAGCGTATTCATGTTTTTTATATAGGATACGTTCGCAAGATAGTACGTTGCATTTGCCTCCAACTCGTCATTGTCACCTTCTTCTGTAACATTGCTGAAATAGTAATTGGCAAGGTCAATATCGTCTTTTAAATAGCAGACCAGTCCCATTTCCATGTACACGGAACGGCTTTCTTTCTTTTCAAAATTCCTTAAGACGCTGTCTGTTTCAATCCGCTTTACAAGCTTGTAGCCTTCGCTTACGGCAAGGAAGCTTCTGTAAGACCTGAGACAGTGAATAAGCTCTTCACTTGAAAGATTCAGCCTGTCTTTTTTAGAAAGCTCATAGGATTCAAAATCTTCTGCACTATTTATTGAATAATAATTGTTCTTGTTGCTCAGTGACTGCATGAATTCCCTGATATATTCAGGACTTTCCTCCAGCCTTAAGCCGTTTATACAGAAAACAATCTTTGCATTAATTTCGTCCGGATTCAGACTTTTTATGATTTCAAGAGATTCCCGACTTAACAACTGAGAATTTAAAATGACATATTTTCCCTTAACGGATTTCTTTAAAAGTTCAATTATGGTTTCACGGACGCGTTTTTTTTCGTAGTAAATTTCTTCACGGATTACAGGATCTTTACGTTCGTCTGAATAGCCGTTCTTAAAATAGGAAATTATGGATTCACGCTGAAGGCTATATGTCAGATTGAAAAGCAGCTCATCATCCGGCTTCTGCATGCTTATAAGCTGAACAAACGGTTTAAGCGGTGTAAAATTGTTATTAAGATCCAGAACTGTAATATCATCTTCCAGCAGTTCATTTACGAGATTCATCAGGCGTTCTGACAAAGACAGATAAACTATCTTCTGATTATCATTGCTAAAAAAGCTTTCGGTAATCGACTTTAAAATATCCTTTGAATCCATATTTTAAAGATATAGCATGAATATACAATTGTCAAATTTTTATATCCTTGCTTTTACTCGATATTACTAATATAATTTTAAATCTCAATATAATGGAGATTTTTAAATGGAACAGACCGTACCAAAGATGCTACGCAAAGTTGCTGCCGAATATCCAGAAGTTGCAGCTCAGTGGAGTAAAAACAAAGAGGGTGTTTTTGAACCTGTTTTGTACAGGGATTTGTATAAATTTTCTCTTGATTTTGGAGCTGCCCTGCTGAGCATTGGCGTTAAGCGCGGTGAACCAGTTGGTCTTATTTCTGACAACAGAAAAGAATGGCTTCAGGCTGACATGGGAATTATGGGCATTGGAGCAGTAGATGTTCCACGCGGCTCAGACGCAACATTGATTGATCTTGAGGCAATCCTTTCCTTTACAGAATGCCGTTTCTGTCTTGCAGAAAATTCAACTCAGGTTTCAAAAATTCTTTCAATAAGGGATAAGCTTCCTAAGCTTGAAACAATTATTTCTTTTGACCCGGCAAACGAACAGGTTGCAGAAAAAGCAAAATCTTTGAACATTACAATCTATTCTTTTGCAGAGATGCTAAAAATCGGTCAGACATGGCGTCTTGAAAACAAAGATGTTGTAGAAGCTGAATTTGAAAAAGGGCAGTGGAATGACCTTGCCTGCATCATCTTTACTTCGGGAACAACAGGAACTCCAAAAGGTGTAGAACTTACACACGGAAACTTCCTTACTCAACTTGATGAAATTCCTGAGCGAATCATGCTTAATCCGGGAGACAGGGCACTTTCTGTACTTCCTGTATGGCACGTTTTTGAACGCGAAGTTGAATACGTTATCATTATTCAGGCTGCAACACTCTGCTACTCAAAACCGATCGGTTCTGTTCTTCTTGCTGACTTCCTTAAGGTTAACCCGGCACTTCTTCCTGCCGTTCCACGCGTATTCGAAGCCGTATATGACGGCATCCAGCGCAAAATGAGAAAAACAGGCGGCATCGTTTACAGCATGTTTACATTCTTCGTGAACGTCGCAATCATTCACAGCCGCATGCATCGTAAAATGTTCAACCAGAACCCGTGCTTCAAGCGCTACTACACCGTTGCCTGGTGGATTCTGTTTACGCTGCCGTGGGTTCTGCTGTGGCCTCTTAAACTGCTCGGCAATATTCTGGTTTTCCGCAAGATTAAGGCAATGCTCGGAACAAGTTTCCGCGCTGGTGTTGCCGGTGGCGGCGCATACCCTAAAAACATCGATGAATTCTTCTGGGCAATCGGCGTAAACATCGTTGAAGGTTACGGCCTTACAGAAACTGCGCCAATCATTTCCGTTCGACCTATTGCCGCTCCTGTATTCGGAAACGTTGGTTCCCCAATCCGCGGTGTAAAAGCCAGAATCGTAAATCCTACAGACGGCTACGTTCTTAAGCGCGGCCAGTTTGGTGCAATTCAGATTAAAGGCGGAACCGTAATGCGCGGTTACTACAAGCGCCCGGACCTTACAGAAAAAGTAATGACTGTAGACGGCTGGTTCGACACAGGTGACCTTGGAATGATGACAATCCATGATGAAATCGTAATCAAAGGACGCAAAAAGGATACAATCGTTCTTCGCGGCGGAGAAAACGTTGAACCTGTACCGATTGAACAGAAACTCAACGAATCGCGCTATATCAAGCAGAGCGTTGTAGTCGGTCAGGACCAGCGCTATCTTGGTGCCCTTATTCTTGTAGATGAAGAAGAAATCAAGAACTACGCTGCAGAAAACGGAATTCAGTACGAAAACTACGAATCCCTTCTTGCTTCGGAAGATATCCTTAAGCTTTACGACGCAGAAATCAATACTCTTGTAAATCCAAAGAACGGATTCAAGATGTTTGAACGAATCAACAAATTCGCGTTGATTACAAAGCCTTTTGAAGTTGGCGTTGAACTTTCTGCTAAGCAAGAAATCATGCGCTACAGGCTTACAGAAATCTACAAACAGGAAATTGAAACAATCTTTACTGAATAGAAAATAATTAAAGAAAACAAAAAAGCGGATTTTACAACAGTAAAATCCGCTTTTTTTTATTTTTCATCATACATTTAATTCCATGGCGCCGGATTTTTTATCCTTCTGCAGTGCTTCCAGCGGAGTTTCTATCTTTACAGAAAGAATGTCGCCGGACTTTAATTTTCTGTTCCCTGAATCAACTGCAAGAATCATGCCTTTTTCACAGCATGAATAGAAGCCCAGTCTGTGGCCGGGAAGCATTATCGGATCAGAAACAACTGCAATCTGAGAATTTTTATTAGAATCTGTTTTTTTAGACTTATCCGCAAACAAAAAGCTTATTACAGCCCTTTCTTTCGGAAGACCCGCACTTTCTGAAAGTTTTAAAAGCTTAGAAGGCGCATCTTCTGTAGAAAAAGAAAAGTTACACCATTTTGCACTTCCGCCGTAACGCGCATGAAGTCCGTCCATAGGACATTTTCCAAGATGCGGACACGGTGCCGGAATATTAAAGCCTTTTTCAATCAATTTTTCGCGCATTATGCTTATAAAACGGCCGGCAGCAGGCATTCCTGGCTCTGCAATAAAAATTGATGCATCGCCTTCTGCGTAATCTATAAGTTTTTTTAGCTGCTTTTCGGCAATTTTTTCCGGATCTTCGTGCTCTTTCTGGTAAAGCTCGTTGAACATGTTTGCACAGGTAACAAGATTTGCCTTTCTGCGTATCGGTGTTCCAATTTCGCCTTTTACACGGATTATTTTCCAGAAGCCGTCTGCATTTTCATCAGAAGGACGAGCCTTTGCGGCAACAGACATATACAGTTCTTCACCAGCAGCCATTGTGCTCTGGGAAATATCAAGGCAGTATACAGTAAGTTTTTTATTTCTCAGTTCAGGGCGCGCAAGCCACAGGGCAGTAACAACAGTAAGAGGACCAGAACCAATATCAAGAATAACGTTATCGTTAGAAAGATTAAGTGAACCTTCCGGCAGATTTGCGAAAACCCTTGTAAGGCGGACCAGATTCCACCACGTAAAATAGCGCAAGTATGCAGAAAGCTGTTCCGTTGCATTCATGTAGCTTACATGGCGGCTTTCACGCTCATCCGTAAGCTGATGAGACAATGTGCGGATATCGCGCGGCAAATTCTGCAGCTGCCTGCTGTTCATAGGCTTTACACCCTGAACAAGCCGGTCAAAATCATTCAGAACAGCTATCGCATCAGCAGGCAATTCCTTGTACGCAAATAAATTCCTCACAGAAAGTAGCGCCGCATCTGCGTTCCTTCTGCCAGAAAATGAAACTTCTCCATCTTTTTTATCTGTTCCGCGGCGCTTGGCATCATAGTACGCATCGCGCTGCCGGTTGAACTCTTTGCGTTTATTCTTCGATTCCGAGATTTTTCCGTTTTTTTTACCTGTAAACTGGTCGTACCATTTTTCGTTTGACATAAAAATTCCTAAAGGCGGTTCTTCTTTGCGTATAGATAAAGCTCATTAAGCTGAGAGCGGACAGACTGCATCTTCATAAATAAATCAGCATGATCATTAACTGCATCTGACTCGCTTATAATCTGATCCCTTGCACCTTCAATCGTAAATTTGCGTTCTACAATAAGATGCTTTAGGCGGACAACCATTTCCAGTTCTTTCTGAGAATATACACGCCTGCCACCCAGATCCTTCATCGGAGAAAATCCGGGAATTACTTCTTCCCAATAGCGCAAGACATGAGCTTTTACGCCCGTTAACTCTTCTATTTCACCGATTGAATATTGCATCTACCGTTCCCTGTCCTCCCACTTTTTGCGGCTTGCTTTCATTTCAAGCTGAACAGGAATTTTGTCATAGCCCAAATCCTCTCGGATTCTGTTTTTGAGGTAAGTTATGTATGTTTCAGGAACTACTTCCGGGCGTGTTGCAAACATCAGGAATTTTACAGGATTTACGCCCTTCTGTGTCATATAGCGGATTTTAAAATGCGCAGTTTTACTTGCCGGCGGCGGATACTTGAACAGCCAGTCATTAAGCGCCATGTTAAGTGCAGCCGTATCAATCTTATGCGTAAGCTGGTCATATACTTCCACCGCCTGACGCAAAAGCTCAATTACGCCGGTACCATTCAAAGCCGAAAGCATTACGATCGGTGCATATTCCATCTGACCGAACATAATGTTCATCCAGTTCTTAATGTTCTTTTCTGCCTTGCGGCTCTGATCTTCGTTAAGATCCCACTTGTTCAGTACAAAAATTATTCCGCGGCCACGTTCATAGGCAAGGTTACAGATTTTTTTATCCTGTTCGGCAAGACCTTCCTGAGAATCAATCATAATGAAAACTACATCGCAGCGGTCCAGAGTCTTAATGGCACGGTTTACAGAATAATATTCTACATTTTCATGAACCTTTGCCTTTCTGCGGATTCCAGCTGTATCCAGAACTTGAAAATGCTTTCCTTCAAATTCAAAGTATCCTTCAACAGTATCGCGGGTAGTTCCTGCATAATCACATACGATGGAAGCATTGCTGTGTGTAAGCCTGTTAGAAAGGGTAGATTTACCTGTGTTCGGCTTACCCATAATTGCAACGCGGATCGGCGGTCTATCAGAAATCAGTTGAACGCGACTAAAATCAAGGCGGGCTTCAATGCGTTCGTAAAGCTGGCGGATATTATCTCCGTGTTCTGCAGAAATGAACAAAAGATCATTAAATCCGTATTCTGCAAAGTTCCATGCAACGTTTTCGTTTCTTCCGCCTTCTGTCTTATTTACAACTGTTACAAGCTTATCCCAGTGCTTTCTAAGACGATGAATCATTTCTTCGTCTTCCGGAGTAATTTTTTCTGCTTCAAGAACAAGAATTACAAGCTCTGCTTTTTCAATCATTTCGATTGAACGCTCTACAACAAGTTCATCAAGTTCTGCTTCCATTGTTCCAATGTCACGCTGAAGCTTATATCCGCCGGTATCTACAAGATGAACCGGCTTTTTATTGAACATTGCAAATCCTTCTACAGGATCGCGTGTTACACCCGGAGTAGGGTCAACAATTGCAAGACGCCTCTGCATAAAGCGATTGAAAAGAGTTGATTTTCCTACGTTTGGTCGACCGGCAATAACTACTAAAGGCGCACCGGCATACTGTTTTTTTGCCATTCCGTAAGCAACTTCTTCAACTTCTTCTTCAGTTTCCGGAGCAACTTCTTCGTCGTCATCTTCTTCGGGCAGAGATATGATTTCGGAAGATTCCTGTTCAAGATCCATGTCTTCCGTTACTTTTATTTCTTTCGGTTTGCTAAAATCCGGCTTATGCTTCTTTTTCTTTGCCATCTGTGATTCCTTAAAGTCTATTTAATTTCTTGGAAGAAATTGCTTTCAGTTCCTTGATTGTAAACCTGCTGAGCAACTCTTTTGTAGGAGATATCATTTTTGCACCCATGCTCAAATTCCTTATCCCCATACCTGCCAGAACAAGCACACTATCCTGTCTTCCTGCCATTTCTCCACAGACCGAAATAGGAATCCTGCTTTTCTTTGCATTCTGTATTGTTATATTTATCAGACGCAGCACCGCCAGATTAAACTCATCGTAAATATCAGATATATTTGAATTTTCACGGTCTACCGCAAGAGTATACTGTGTAAGATCGTTTGTTCCAAGTGAGAAAAAGTCCGAAACCTTTGCAAGACAGTCGCTGGTAAGGGCCGCCGCCGCCGTCTCAACCATTATTCCAATCGGCACCTTCTTGTTAAACGGAATCTTTTCCGACGCAAGTTCCTTCCGTACCTGGGCGGCTATTTCAAGACAACGCTGAACCTGTTCCGTAGAAGTAATAAGCGGAAGCATGATTCTAAGGTCTCCGTATACGCTGGCCCTGTACAAAGCCCTGAACTGCGTTTTAAGAATCTGCGGAAAAGCAAGGCTAAGGCGAACTGCACGCATTCCCATAAGCGGATTTTTTTCCTCAAAATTTGGAATGTCTACAGAATTTATAAGTTTGTCTCCGCCGGCATCAAGCGTGCGGATTGTTACCGGCTTATCCTTCATTATTTCCAGAACGCGCTTATACGCTTCAAACTGTTCTTCTTCATTGAATGAACGCGCAGAAACATGCGGAGTTCCGTCCGCCATGCTCATGTAAAGAAATTCCGTTCGGAACAAACCTATTCCATCTGCGCCGGAAGCAGCCGCAATCTCTGCTTCTTCTATTGAACCGATATTTGCATACAGTTTGAACTTTGTTCCGTCCTTTGTTTTTGCCGGAAGATTCAGGTATTTTTCTAAAACTAAAAGAGAAGCCTTTTCCTGAGCGATTTTTTCGTTGTATTCGGCAAGAGTTGCTTCATCCGGATCTGCAAGAATTTCCCCGATTTCTGTATCAACGACAATAATTTCGCCGTTGGTTATTTTTTTCTGAAGACTGGATCTATTAAGTCCTACTACAGTTGGAATTCCGTAGTTTCTTGCAAGAATTACAACATGGCTGGAAAGTCCACCTTCTGTAAGTGCAAGTCCGGCAATTTTTTTGCGCGCAAGGACAATTGCATCTGTAGGGCTTAAAGTTGTTGCAACAACTACGCAGCCGTCCGGAATTTTTCCTATATCAAACGGATGAATTCCAAGCATTTCATTCAAAACACGGCCAAAAATATCAGTAATATCCTGTGCTCGTTCTGCAAGATATTCGTTACCCGCATTCCTTAATTTTGATGCATATTCATCTGATTTTAACTGAATTGTATATTCAATGTTATAAAGTTCTTTTTCGTAAAAATCTTTAACTTCCTTAAGAAAAACCGGATCTGCCAGCATAAGGATATAAGTTTCAAGGATTTCTCGCTGAACGTCATTTGCCTTAACGTCTGGCGGAAGAAGCGAAAGCCTTTCTGAAACATCTGCCGTTACAGCAGCAATCGCGGATTCAAAACGATGCCAGCCTGCTTCAACATCCGTAGGCTTAATTTTATTCTGAGAAATTGCACGTTTTACAGGATCTGGAACAAGAAATGCTGGACCTAAACCGGTACCGCTTGCTGCCGATATGCCAAGAAAAACTTCCATGCTATGATTATACATAACAAATTATATGCGGTCAAACGAGTTTAAATTTACAACTTGAATTTGTATTTTTTAGGCCAGATTTTTAGCAGATTTCGTAAATTGATTTAATTTCGTCGGTGTAGTCGCCAGGCGTTTTGTATACAACAAGCGGTTTTTCTACAGTGATACGAGAATTTGCCCCTTTTCGTGCTTCCAGCAAAACCATGTTCGGTTCCTTATCCACAAAAGGTTGAACTAGACGCATTCGTTTTGGTTCCAGATTGTATGCGGCCATAACCCTGAAAATTTCTGCAAGCCTGAACGGGCGGTGAATCATATAAAATCGTCCTTTTGGCTTTAAAAGATAAGACGCAGATTTTACAACATCTTCAAGCGTGCATAAAACTTCGTGGCGTGCAATAGCCTTGCAGTCAGAAGGATTCTGCTTTCCGTGCTGAAAAATCATATAAGGCGGATTACATGTAACAACATCCGCCTGTGCCTTGGGAAAAAGTTCTGATGTATTTTTTATGTCACCGTGAACAACGTTTATTACAGATTCAAGACCGTTCATCGCAACGCTTCTTTCCGCCATATCCGCAGATTCCTGCTGAACTTCCAGAGCCGTAATCTTTACAGTACTGGAACGGCCCGCCAGCAGCATAGGAATTATTCCTGTCCCAGCTCCAAGGTCGTACACAACGTCATTGTTCCGAATTTCAGCGTAATCAGCAAGAATTACCGCATCAATCCCAAAACAAAACCTTTTTCTATCCTGAATAATTTTAAATCCGCTTTTTTTGAGCGTATCAACAACTTCGCAATCTTTTACCTGAACCATTCTGCCTATACTTTGAACAGATCAATCTGCGATCCAATCTTTGTAATCGAATCTTGTACAGTTCCCGCAATAGAAGAGAGGGCAGAGCCGGTTGCACTGATTTTTTCTGCACCCTGCGACATTTCTCCCATACTGGATTCCATTGCGCCAGAAATGTCCTGAAGGTTCTGTACGTTTCTGAGAATCGCCTTGTTTCCTTCCGTCATTTCATGAGAAGCATTTCTTACTTCAGCGGTACTGTTGTTCATGACATGCAGTGCATCATTAATCTGCATTGAACCCTGATCCTGTTCTTCCATTGCCGAACGGATCTGCATTACAAGCTGATCTGTATCCTTAATTTTTTCTGATACGGCCGAGAAGGCCTGACTTGAAGCTGTAGAAGCCGCAACAACTTCAGAAATTGAATCCTTAATGTTGTTCAGCTGCTCCCCGATTGTCTTTGACTGAGCAGTAGAAGTTTCAGAAAGCTTACGGATTTCGTCTGCAACAACGGCAAATCCTTTTCCTGCTTCACCGGCATGTGCGGCCTCAATGGCGGCATTCATTGCAAGAAGGTTTGTCTGTTCCGCAATATTAGAAATCGCAAGGTTTGCTTCCTGCAACATCTGAGACTGAACTTCAATCTGCTTAATCTTTTCGTTTACGTTTTCCTGTGTAGAAATACCGACATCGGCATTATGCTGAAGATCTTCAAAAGAGCCGGCCATTTTTTCTACAGACTGATTAACACTCTTAATATTTCCAAGCATTTCTTCCACAGCGGCACTTGCCTGTGTAACGCTTGCCCCCTGATTATCAATCATGTTTTCAAGGGCTTCAATATTGCTTGCAATTTCATTTACTGCACCAGCTGTGTCATGAACGCTTGCTGCCTGGCTTGTTATCTGCTGTCTTATTACATCAATATTTGAAATAATCTGTGTAATTGCTGCTGTTGTATCCTGTGTACTTGCAGTCATATCTGAACCGGAAACGCCAAGTTCATCCTTTGAATCCTTAACTTCCTTTACGATTGTCTGAAGTTTTTCTACAAATTTATTAAAGTTTTCAATAAGATCGCCAACTTCATCTGTTACAGTGTGCGGAACGCGCTGAGTAAGGTCAGCTTCACCACTAGACATTTCACAAAGATAGTTAGAAACGTTCTTTATACGTTTTATAAACCAGCGGATAATTACAAATCCAACCACAAAAAGAATTATGATGAATCCTACAATCAGCGGAACAATTATAGACTGAACATGAACCTTAAGTTTTTCTACAACCTTAAGCGATTTTGCAACAAACGCCATTCCTGTAATCGATCCATTGTCAGACTGAATTGGAATGTAAATTGAACAGTATTTTTCGCCGCCAATAACATTCATACCGTGATAAGATTTTCCGTTCGTTAATACGTCAGAAAGAATCTTTGCATTATTCAGCTTTGTGCCGGCTAAACTGTTTCCGTTTGCATCACGCAATGTAGTAGAAATACGCTTGTCGCCAGCAAAAATTGTAGCTTCAACGTTATGCCCGTCTTGAAGCACAGAAACAAATTCTTCTTTTACAAGAGAGTAACCTGCAATTATACAACCGACAACTGTTCCGTTATCATAAATCGGGTAGCTTGCAAGAAGGGCATATTCAATATCTGCAATTGCTTCGCAGCTTCTGGCTTTTTTACCGTACAAAGCCTGCTGAACCGCATATACACTATCCAGACTTTTTGAAGCATCCAGACCGTAAGCTCCCAGAATCCTGGATTTTTTATCTACAACGGCAACAATATCAATTCCGTATTCATCACCGTGCTCTTCGGCATATTCAGACAAGTTTTTGGAATTTTTAGTTTCAAGCCCCTGTACAACTTCCCTGTCACGCGACATTACGTTTGCGTAGCCTTCTACAGAAGTTGACCAGTCCGCAAACATTGTCTTTACTGCCTGTTCTGTATAAAAAAGATTTTCATTTGTATTATCAATAAGCCCCGTATCAAAAACTTTTAAGGCAACCAGGGCTATTCCTGCACTGGAAATAACAACTGATACAAAAATCAGTGTTAACAGCTTAGCCATAATTGAAATACTTTTCATAAATTACCTCTCTTATGAACGTATACTTTAATTGTAAGTTCTGAATGTTAAATCTCCAAGTAAAAAATATTCAACAAAACCAAGATTCAAAAAGAAGACCTGATCTTATAATCGGCAGAAAAGAGAAATATGATGATTAAAAATTTTACAATAAAAAACGTGTCCCGATTACATGTCGTAGCCAGGCTGGATTACTGTATTTTTGTCAGCACGAACCTTGTCGTAAACCATTGCCTTCCATTCATCCTGAGGAACATCAACAATGCTTACAGAAAAATGTTCTTTTCCGCGGTTAAGTTCCTTTGCAGCAGTTTCAAGAATTGCATCTGCAAGTCGTTTTTTTGTCTGGTCATCGCGGCCAGGATACATCTGAATTGTAATATGAGGCATAAAGCCCTCCTATAAAAAATCTATTTATTTCGATTCAAAACTTCACGCAAAACATCGACAAAGTTGAATTTTCCAGTGTGGAACGAAAACAGAAAGTGTCTTTTTTCCTTTAATTCTTCATTCTTCTTCTGAATAAGCGCCTTAAGGTTTTCATAGCGTACTTCTATCTGCCGTTCCTCTGCAAATTCACGGATTTTTGCAGAAAGCTTAAACGTATAGCAGACATCCATAGTAAATACGCCGTAAAAAAATCCGATTACAAGGCAGAACGCAAGATGATTTGTAAACCAGTACAGCCATTCAAGCACCTGCGGATGAATAAAAAAGTAGTAGACCGCGCTAAGAATTATCCAGTAAAAGGAATACTGCGGACAGATGATTCCTTTAATGTTTCCCCAACAGTTGGAATAATCCCAAAGCTTAATTTTCATTCCTTTTATAAAGATTATTCCGGCAACATATTCCATAAGAGTAATACACATTGCCATAAGGACAAAAAGCAAGGCCTTTTGAATAAAGATTTCTTTAACAAAAGAAACATTGATGAAAGAAAGCGTAAACAGCACGCACAAAGAAAGTCCGTAAAGAGGGAGATAAGGTCCTGTTAAAAAGCCCGGGTTAATCCATTTCCGGTCAGGATTGTTTTTTGAAAAAAACCTGCGCCAGAAAACTTCAAGGCTCCAGCCTATAAGGCTTCCAATAAAGAAAAGAAATGTAAGGACTAAGAAAAATTCCATGTTAAAAGTTTAACTTAAATCGACTTTAATGTTCAACAATTTTTTAGTGTTCTTCCATAAACTTAATGAATTCCTCTTCCGAAAGCGGTTTTGAATAAAAGAATCCCTGAACCTGATCGCAGCAGATTGAACGCAAAAAGTCGCGCTGCTTTTCTGTTTCTACGCCTTCAAAAACAGTTTCCTTATCAAGGTGCTTGCCAAGGCTGATAAGCACAGAAATAAAGTTTGCCGATTTTTCATCCATCTCGCCGTTTTCATCTGTTGAAGAAACAAGGAATTCGCGGTCAAATTTAAGTACATCAACCGGAACTTTTGTAAGCATGCTCAAAGATGATTCGCCGGTTCCAAAATCGTCCATTGCAACAGTAAATCCTTGGGCGTGCAGCCGCTCCGTAATATCATAAAGAGCACCGTTATCCATTACAGAGCGCTCAATAATTTCTACCTGAACATATTTTGGCGGAATATTGTACTTATTGAAAATCCTCATAAAATCCTGCACGAATTTTTCAGGCTTATTGTGGTTTCTGGACATGTTTACAGAAATCGGAACAATCTTTTTTCCTTCCTTAAGCTGCCGGTCAATAAAAGCAAAAACCTTATCGTAAACATAGTAATCCAGTTTCTGAACGGAATTATTCCGCTCAAAAATCGGAATAAAGTTATTCGGCGTAATAATTCCCCTTTCTGGAGAATTCCAGCGCACAAGAGCTTCTGCTCCTACAACCTTATCGTCTTCAAGAGAAATTTTTGGCTGGTACATAACAAAAAATTCGTTATTGTCTAAGGCTTTTTCCATGCCGAGTTCAATAAAGTTTTCCTCGTTTGCCTTGTCTGTCATCCTTTCGTTATAGATTGCGTAATTTGCCTGCATGTTGTTTTTGATTGTACTTTTAGCAAACGACGCTTGATTTATAAGCTCGCATACAGAGATTTTTCTGCTGTACCTTGCCCTAAAGAACGTAATTCCCAGCTTCGGAAAAAACGGAATTTCATAAGCTTTTACATTTTCTATAAGCGAAGAAAGTTCCTTGTCAAAAACTTTCATTGCATCTGTTACGCCCTTTACCTTTAACAGAAGGTAAAAGCAGTCTGCATAGCCGCGCCCGATTATCCCATGGTTAACCCGCGCAAACTTGTTCATTTCTGAAGAGAGAAAGACAATAGCCTTGTCTGCAGCCGCAGAACCGTAATTTTGATTTATGAATTTAAACCCGCGGATATCTGCTTCTACAAGCATAAAAATTGCATTTGGATTACGCCTTATTATTTTTGCCGCCTCAAGTTCAAATTTCTGCCTTGTCCACAAATTAGTAAGAGTGTCGTAACTCATCGAAATAATCTGCTTGCTGTGAAAATAGTCAATTATGCGCATCTCTATCAGCAGAAGGAACAGAAGCGAACCCAGCGAAATCAAAATTACAATAAACCTCAGAATGTTCTGCTGACTGTATATTTTTGAAAGCTCTTTTTTGTAGAATCCGACTGTAAGGGTCCAGTTGCAATCCTTGATATTTTCAAAAAACAGGTTGATTACTTCACCAGCGGCATTTACAGTTTCAACGCTGCCGCATCCAGATTTAGAAATTATAGAAGTAGATGTACTGCTGTATTTTTCATTCTTCGGTTCATACCTTTTACCAACCAGCTCTTTATTTGGATTGGTAATAAAGCGGCCGGTAGAATCCAAAAGATATACTGAACCAGACTCTCCGATTTTCATTTCATCCGTAATTTTCTGGAATTTTTCAAGCAATATTCCTCCGCAAAAGACACCCAGAAATTCATCGCCACGGTAAATAGGTTCAGAAATTATAATTACCTGCTCATCAGTGTATTTTGAATCATAAACATCAGAAGTTAAATAATCGTCTTTTGTAGATTTTGCTTCCTGCAAATACACAGCACCCGAAACATCTTCTACCCGGCCGTTAGAAAAATACGCCTTTCCGTCTTTTGTTGCATAAAAAACTACGCATAAATCTTCATGAACAAAATTTGCATTTTCTGTAATCCATTTCTGGATTTTTCCTGCATCCTGCTGATAAAAAAGCGGTTTGTTACATATAGAAGAAAGTGAAGTATGATAATTTTCCAGATAATAATAGATTGCATTTGAATAGCCGTCGACAACGCTTTCACAGGTTTCAATGTAATTTTTTTCTGCAACGCGCAGTGACCTTTCCATTACAAAATTAGTCAGAAAAAATACAATAAGCATTGTAACAAGACTGACTGCCATTGTAGAAAAAAAACGAGCCTGTTTTGAGCTGATTTTAAATTTTGGAAAACTTCCCATGATTAAATAATAACATCAACCGGACAAAACGCAACTTTTTATATAATGATTTTAAGACAAAAAAGGCGAAGGTGTATTTCCTTCGCCCTAAAGAATTTCTTAAAAAATTTAGTCTTCTACGCCAAAACGGAATGTTACGCCAAATTCAGGACGAATTGCAAATGTGTTTTCAAGAAGAACACCGCTGGAAATTGTTGAAGAAAAATTACCTTTAGTTTTTGTTTCACTTAAAGCAAGGAAATACCAGTCCGCAACAATACCTGCATTAAATCCAAAGCGTTCGTTCAAATCAAAATTTACCTTAGCCTTAGTACCAAGACCTATAAATGCAGACTTTCTTGTCCAGTCAGAATACAAAAGATTAATTGTCTGAGCAGCAATCAAATTTGCCGGATCAATATAAACTCCATTTGCTTTTGATTCTGCAATAGCAAAGTCCAGACCGCCGCCAAGCTTAAGCTTAAAGGAATCTCCAAGGTGAAGAATGTATTCTGTACCAAGAAGAAGGGAACCAAATGAAGATACTTCATAATTTGGATCTGCCCAGTTAAAGCTGCCTGTTAAACCTGTAGTATATTCGCTTGAAGTATTAAATGCTCTGTTAAAAGATACATCGGCAAAAAGTCCGAAATATTCGTTCAATTCAAAATCGCTGGCAATATAGATACCTGCAAGTGATGTAGAAACTGTTTCCTTATCCTTTGCAATATATCCCTGAGATTCAATTTCCCTTGCTGCTCCACCAAATGTGAGACCAGTTTCAAGATTAATTTCCATTGCAAACATTCCGCTTGCAGCAAAAAGAGCAACCATAAGCGCAGCTGCTATTTTTTTCATAAAATAACTCCTTGCGGAACAATTTCATTAAGCCTTATATAGCTAACTTCTCCGCTAAGGTTATTTTACATAAAAATATGGGTAGGGTGTCAAGATTTACAGCCCCTCCTCATTTCTTTACATCGACTGGTAATAAGCCCGCATTGACTCGCTTAAATCATTGAGGTGTTTAAAAAATTCCGGCTTGTCCTTGCATTTTCGCATGCAGTCAATAAGGCCTTTATAGGGAGAAGTAAAATACAGCGGAAGATCAACTTCGTTCTTAAAATTGTCCGGCTGGTAGGCCAGAAACTCCCGGTCCGTAGAAAATTTTGCATTCTGACCGGGTTTGTTTCCGCGAGGGTCAAGTCGAACCCATTTTCCAAGAGACTTAAAGTAAACCGCGTTAAACCCGTGCGGATAAAAATGATTTTTTTGCTTTGCGCACAGAATCTGATAGCAGAAACCTGTCGGAATTCCAAAATTACGCAGAATTGCCGCGTACAGATGCGATTTTGCCATGCAGATTCCATGTCCGATTTTTATTACATCGCTTGCAGAAACGGCCAGTTCCGTACGCTTACAGTCCGAAGTATGCGGAAATGTATTCTGCACAAAATAAAATGCTTTTTCAGCAAGAAGAACTTCGTCACCGCGGTACTGCTCAAACTGACGGCATACTTCCTGCACTTCCAGCGATTTATAATCTACAACATCGCTTTCGGCAAGGTACATATCCCAGTTTGGATGCGGATTTTTTGTACTCACAGAAATTCCATCCCCCATCTCATAAAAAGTCGTCGTAAACTCTGGATTTTCCTTTAAGAAAGTTACATAGCGCGCAATCTTACGGACCATTTTAATCGTGCTGTAATTGTGGGTAAGCCCCTGGTTTTCAACCATTCCGTGAAAAGAAAGGTTATCCGTAATTATCGCGCCGCCTTCCGCAAGATTTTTTTGGAACTTCACAAAAAATTTAAGGTTCTGAGCCTTAGGTCCGTCAATAAAAATCAAATCGTACTTGTCTTTAAAATCAAAACGCGCAGCATCACCAAGATAAATCGTAATGCGATCCATCAAACCGCTTTCTGCAATATTTTTTACGGCAAGCGTATATCGCTCAAAATCAAATTCTACAGTATCAACAAAAACCTCTTCACCCGCACGCGCAAAATTAATTGCCGAATACCCGATTGCGCTTCCAATCTCCAGAATCTTATGAACATCATGCTCTTTAATATAGTTAACAATAAAATTAAGGCTTGGATCTTTTATAATCGGTACCGAATTAGTCCGGGCAAATTCTTTAATTTCTGATGTCTGTTCCATTTGAATCTAATAATAGCTCAATATAGAAAAATTGTCTTGTGTACAGAAATTTCTGCTGATTTTGATTCAAAATTTAGTTCTGACGACGGATAAAAATGACAGAAACCGCAGTTCCAAGGGCAAGCATAATCAATCCAAATGTAACAAGGAAAATCCTCTGCTTATTTAATGTTTCTGTAAAATCTGCGTAGTTTACCCTGACAACAACAGACCAATCAGTTCCATCTATCGGTACAAATCCATTTGCAAACCTATCGCCATAAGGAGTATCAACAAATGTGAATAAACTTTCTCCAGCCATAATGTTTCCAGTAAGCCCAGCAAGATCTTTTATGCCGGTTTCCGCAACTTCATCAAAAATATTTTTCTTAAGCACATTTTCTTCGTTAGAATCTGCAATTACGATTCCAGTACTGCGGCGGACAATAATAATCTCGCCGTCTTTTCCAATTTTATTGCGTGAACAGATTTTGGAAAGAACCTCGCCGTGAGCCGCAAGAAACAAAGTATTTACTATATTACCGTTTTCATCATAGAGCGGAGAACTGTAAAAAACAGTAAGCAGATTTGAAACTTTATTATAGATAGGACCAAAAACTATTTCCTTTCCTTTGAGTGCCTCTTTAAAGTACGTACGCTCAGAAAAATTATAAAGAGGCCCTTCTACAAGATAGCTATTCCCCTGAAGGTCAGTTATATTCAGACCGATTATCCTTGGGTCTGCATCTTTTACGCCGAATAAAAGCTCTGCCTTTTTCTTAATGGGAACCGACGGATCCTTTATGATCGGCAGAGATTCTGCAATATGAATGGTAGAAAAATTTGAATAGTTGTAGTCTTCAACTTCGGTTTTTATGCCCGCCAAAAGTCCCATAACCTGCTGCTCAATCATTGAATCAACAATAGCCTTTGAGGTACGTTCCGCAATTAGAAAAAATCCTGCACATGTTACGAACGTAAGCGCAATCATTATTATGCCAAAACTTTTTCCCTTTCCCTGCATAAAATTCCTCCGTAAATTACTTTATGATAACAGACATTAATGCATAACGCAATTTTTTTGAGATTGCAGATTTTTCAGTCTTCTGTTCAGAAATTCTTTGCCAATATCAGTTTTATCCATTAACATATTGTAACAAAGGAGACTATCAATATGAAAAAATTTATTTACATTGCTCTATGTGCAATTTTCGCTTCCATTTATTCGCTTTCAATTATGTCCTGCGATTCTGATGATGACTCATCCACTTCGTATATTATTCCATCTATCTACACATCCGGCAGTTCGGTACCGCAGAAACCGACAACGGCTCCAACTGCACCGGAAATTCCAACAGGAATTTATGGATTTGCTTATCATCCTAATATCATCGTTTCAATTGATAAAGAAGCTGGAACCTGCGTTGCAAAAAAATTCGCAAACTATGATTCATATAAACGGACAGAAGCTGGAAATGCAATAAGCAGCGACATCGTTTCTACAAAAACAGGAGAAGTTGTATGGGTTTTTACAGGCCTTTCATGGGTTAATGCCTATAAAATCACAGTAGATGACGGTTCAGAAGCAGGATTAGTGCGCTACATTTACGGAAATTCAAATTATTTCAATGCGTATGAAATAGAATCTGAATCATCAGGAACCTCATACTCTTCTGTAAGTACAATAGATTCATTTAAAGCCATAGATACGACAAAATGGGTAATCCCAGCAGACGGAAAATATGTTTCAGAATCTAAAGTAAAAATAAGTGAAGAAGATAAATATCTGTACGCAGTTGTTTCCAATTCAGGAAAAACAATAACATTCTATAAAGACTCTACAAACACAGTAACAGATCCTTCTACGCTTACCATATATGACACAGTCAGCGTATCTTCGTATGATTTTTATTCAAACCGACTGGGCATAGAAACAGATAACTGGATAATAGACACACCTAACAATATGTTCCGCGCAAAGCAGACTTCTGACATGTCATCTTTTGTAAAATTAATTTCACTGCAATAACTCCTTACGCACCTCCCTTGTATGCATTTTGCATACATTTTTACAATGCAAATATAAAGCAATCTGCATACACGCGGTCAAGAGAAAAAATAAGCCAGTCCAACACCCCGTTAGACTGGCTTTTCTGCAATATGGTGATTTCGACAAGATCAATCACCGCCATATTTCAATAATTTAGTCTTTTTCTACATCATAACAATTGATGTGAAGATCTTTCAACTGACTTTCATCAACCGCACTTGGACATTCGTACGTCTGGTCAAGGCACGCTCGCTTCGCTCGGCTTAAAGCCTTGACTCAGCCGTTTTTGAGGTGTCTGATTTCATCATACACCTCAAATCCATAGGCTTTGCCGCAAGCTATGTCGCCTACTCTTTCTCCACGCACTTAATGTGAAGTTCATCAAGCTGACTGTCGTCAACATAACTAGGACATTCGTCCATTGGCGACATAGCCAAGTTATTCTTAGGGAATGCAATTACCTCGTGGATTGATTCTTCGTGGCGCATGAGCATAATCAAGCGGTCCAAGCCAGGGGCGATTCCTCCGTGTGGTGGGGCACCGAACTTGAAGGCCTGAACCAGGAAGCCGAAGGCTTTCTGGGCGCGTTCTTCGCTGTAACCTACGATTTTGAAGATGCGCTGCTGCAAAGCCGGGTCGTTGATACGCATTGAACCTGAAGCAAGTTCGTAGCCGTTCAAAACTAAGTCGTAAAGGTCGCCTTTTACTGCGCCTGGGTCGCTTTCCAGAGTGTCCCAATACTGTTTCTGTGGCAATGTGAACATGTGGTGTTCTGTTTCCCAAGCCTGAGTTTCTTCGTTAAAGGCAAAATATGGGAAGTCGATAATCCAGGCAAAGTGGAATTCATCTTCTGGATTGTAAAGGTTCAAGTCTTTTCCAAGCTGTTTGCGTACTGCACCTAAAGCTGTACATGCAAGCTGCCAGTTTTCGTCGCTTACGAACAAAAGAAGGTCGTTCTTTTCAGCCCCGAGTTTTTCGCAGATTTCAGCTTCTTTTCCGGCATAGAACTTGCTGATTCCGCCCTCAAAAACACCTTCAGCATTTACTTTCATCCAAGCCAAGCCTTTTGCCTTGTATGTTTTTGCAACGGCTTCAAGGGCTTCTACCTGTTTGCGGCTGTATTTGTCTGCAACATTTTTTACAACCAGAGCCTTAAGACCGCTTCGCTTGTGACGCTGGATGTCGCGGCCTGCGTTTGCAGCACCTGCCTTGAATGCGTTAAAGTCTGCGAGGTCAGCCATGAATGTTGCGTCCTGCATCTTCATGTCAAAGCGAAGGTCAGGCTTGTCGCTTCCGTAAAGGTCAAAAGCGTCTTCCCAGGCGATGCGGTCAAACTTAGCTGGTAAATCGTAGTTCAATGTCTTCTTGAAAATGTACTGCATCATTCCTTCTGTTGTAGAAAGAACTTCTTCGCGGTTTGTGAATGACATTTCCATATCAATCTGAGTGAATTCAGGCTGACGGTCACCGCGGGCATCTTCGTCTCGGTAGCAGCGTGCAATCTGGAAGTACTTGTCGAATCCTGAAACCATCAAAAGCTGCTTGTAAAGCTGTGGTGACTGTGGAAGTGAATAGAATTTTCCAGGGTGAACGCGGCTTGGAACAAGGTAGTCGCGTGCTCCTTCTGGAGTAGATTTAATGAATGTAGGAGTTTCGATTTCCAAAAATCCTTTTGAAGTCAAATATTCGCGAGTTGCAAAAGTAACCTGGCTTCTCAAGATGATGTTCTGCTGCATAGGGTCGCGGCGGAGGTCAAGATAGCGGTACTTTAGGCGCAAATCTTCGTTTGGAAGAACAACTGTTCCGTCCTTCTGGCGTACTTCTTCAATACTGAAAGGCAATTCCTGGCTAGTTGTAAAGATTTCGATGTCGTTTGCTTCAACTTCGATTTCACCAGTTGCCATGTCCTTGTTAATGTCTTTTTCTGCGCGGGCCGCAACAACGCCTTCAACAGCGATACAATATTCACTCTTAAGAGAGCTAGCAATCTGCTTAACTTTATCACTGGCCTTATCGCCAACCATAACCTGTGTAATTCCGTAACGGTCGCGAAGACGAATAAATACAAGTCCGCCCAAATCGCGTGTGCGGCTTACCCAGCCATTCAATACAACTTTCTTACCAACATCAGCGGCACGCAATTCGCCGCAAGTAACTGTACGCTTTGTAGATTCCATTTTTATATCCTAAAAATACGGCTAATCGCCGCAAGCATGAGTATATTTTACTGACATGAATAGACTTTTACAATTACCCGAAAACGCACTGAAGATCAGAGTTTAGGAACTTTTCCACTGTTCCTCATTTCGTTTTCAAGGCGAATTTTTCTGAGCACGGCCCTGTTTGCATAATGAATCACAGTAAAGAACGCAAGCATAAAACTATATGAAATTCCCAAAAGGGCAATGCTGCTTTTCTTTTCAATCAAAGTAGAAATAAATGCAGACGCACAGATTTCAAGCTGAATTGCAAGTATTACGCAGAGAACCTGTCTCTTTGAAAAACCTACGTTCAGAAGCTTGTGATGCAAATGGAAGCGGTCCGGACTCATAATAGGCCTGTGGTCACGGAGCCTGCGCCATATAGACGCAATCATATCAAGCATAGGAAACGCAACTATAAGCAGAAGCAGGAGAGGCTTTGAAAATTCAATTTTTGTAGCCGCAGAATAAAGCGGAATTGTAGACACCATAAAGCCAAGGAACTGACTTCCATTGTCGCCCATAAAGATTTTTGCACTAGGTAAGGGCAGGTTCCACACAAGGAATCCACATACAGAAGCCGCAATCAAAAAGCAAATTACAGCACCTTCGTTGTATTCGCCGTAAAGCATCATTCCAAAGGTAATAAGACTTGTAACTACAAGAGTTCCGCAGAGACCGTCCAGACCATCAATCAGATTGTAGGCATTTATAATTCCAACAATCCAGAAAAATGTAACTGCCTTAGAAAACCAGCATGGCGGGACAATTCCAAAAAACTGCTTAAAATAAAAACCGTTGCACACAACAATTGCAGACGCAAGCAGCTGAACCATAAGCTTATATATTGCCCTAAGTTCAAAAATGTCATCAAGAATTCCAAAAACAAAAATCAGGGAACCCGAAAGCAGGAGCGGAAAAACATTTATGGCAGAAAGAGTGTCACTTTTAATGAAAAGTATGCATGCCACTAGAATAAATGAAACAACAATTGCAATTCCACCAAGTCTTGGGATATTTCCGGAATGAATTTTTCTTGCATTTACAGAATCATAAAGGCTGTAAGCCCTGCAGAATTTTATAATCAAGGGAATCATAACTGCACTAAGCAAGAAAGAACATAATACAGATATCAAAATCGGAAATAGCATAACTCCCTTATTATACTACAATAAATCGTTATTGAGAACTGCCTCCCCTCAATATTTTTTTTAGTTTTTATTCTATAACAGGCCCCTCCTAAAACGACTTAATGTTGAATCAACATTAAGGTATATGTTAATATAAATCCTATCAATTTGATTTTGATTCAAAAAAGGAATGATCATGGAAAACCTGGAAACAAAACCTGTCGAAAATGATGACGAAATCTCCCTAATTGACCTTATGGCCGTCCTGCTTAAATACAAATGGATGATAATTGCAACTGTCGTTTTCGGAATGATAGCCGCAGTAACAATTTCTGTAATTTCACTTAAGCTTCCGCCGGAAAAATCATTCCTGCCGAACAAATACACTTCTGCCGGCCACATGATTATCAATGATTCTAAATCTGCTGGCGGTGCACTGTCTTCCATGCTTTCTTCTTCAGGTCTTGGAAGCCTTGCAAGTCTTGCCGGAATAAACGCTTCTGTCGGTTCTTCATATTCATCGCTTGCAATTTACCTTGTAAGTTCAAACCCGTTCCTTGATGCAATTGCAGAAGAATTCAAATTCATGGATGACCCGGCAATTCAGAACTCCAAGTATCCTGTTTCAGATACCCGCGAATTGATTAAAAAAGCGTTTACTGCAGGAACAGATACAGAATCCGGGGTATTTACAATTTCCTTTACAGACATTGACCCGGTAAAGTCAAAGGAAGTAACAGACTACGCAATTACATGGCTCTCTGACAAATTTGACCAGCTTGGAATCGACAAGAACAAGATTTCAAAAATCAACCTTGAAAAGAATATCGACTTAAGTTTTAAGGAAATCTCAAGGCTTCAGGAAGAAGCAAACAGAATTTCCAACTCTGTAAACCGCTGGAACGGAAACGTACCTTCAATCGCCCTTGAATCTGCTAAAATCCAGATGGAGCTTAAAGCCCAGGAAGAAGTATACAAGCAGCTTAAAACACAATACGAACTGCTCAAGGTTCAGATGCAGAGCGAATCTCCTGTATTCCAGATTCTTGAACGCCCGGAAGTACCGGAAATGAAATCAGGCCCTAGCCGCGGTAAGCTCTGCATCATAATTACGTTTGCATCCGGCTTTTTTGCAGTGTTCCTTGCCTTCCTGCTGAATGCGCTGCACAACATAAAGCACGACGAATCAGCAATGGCAAAGCTCCGTGCTACAAAAAAACAGAACAAATAGTCATAAAAAAAAGGGAATATACTGCATATTCCCTTTTTTTATGTTATCATACGCTTTATGAACGACAAAAAAGTTATTGTTATTGGAGCCGGCATTGCAGGTCTTGCTGCCGGAATTTACGCAAAAAAATCAGGTTTTGACGTAACTATTCTGGAAAAACACATCATTCCTGGCGGACTTTCTACAAGCTGGAGTCGCAAAGGATATCTTTTTGAAGGCGGAATGCACTGGCTTACCGGCTCTTCTGAAAAACTTACCCTTAACAAAATCTGGAAAGAAACCGGTGCCCTTAAGGAAAATAATCCTGTTTTTTACAAGGATCCTGTTTCAACACTTGTAGACGGAAACAATACAATCGAACTTTTCAGGGATCTGGATAAATTCAGGGCAGAACTGCTCCGCGTTGCTCCGGAAGACAAAAAGGCAATCGACAGACTTTATAAAGACGCTAAAATCTTCCTGCCGGTTCACCTTGTTGTAAGCGACATTCCTGGCCTTAAGACCAACGAACCGCGTCATCCTAAAATGTCTGAACTTTTAAAAATGGTTCCAGTCCTTACACGCTACAAGGCACTTGTTGACCAGCCGTACGAAGACTACATCCAGCAGTTCTCCAACAAAAACGTTCAGCACCTGCTCAGGTCTGTAATAGGTGAACGCTACAACGCCATCTCCTTTATATATACAATCGCTTCTTTTGCAAGCGGAGACTGCGGATACCCGGAAGGCGGTTCCCTCAGAATGTCAAAGAATATGGCAGACACCTTTGAATCACTCGGCGGAAAAATTCAATACCGCTCTTCAGTTGAAAAAGTCGTAATCGAAGACAAAAAGACCAAGGGCGTAATCGTAAACGGCAGCTTCATGCCGGCAGACGCAGTAATCGTTACCCAGGATACAAGACAAGCAATCGACACGCTTTTTGAAAAAGACCTTAATGAAAAATGGATCTCAAAAATGCGCCGCGTAATTGTTTCTGAACAGAACATGTACGTTGGGCTCGGCGTAAAGGCTGACCTTTCAAAATATCCGCGAAGCATAATCTTCCCGCTTGAAAAGCCGTTTAAGGCAGGCGGACTTGAATTCAAGGAATTCAGAATCAACAACTACGCGCTCTACAAAAATCACTCTCCGGAAGGCTGTTCAACAGTAACTACGCTTTTCCTCGGAAAGAGCTACGAGTACTGGAAGGCAGCAAAAGAAGACGGTTCCTACAAGCAGAAAAAACAGGAGCTTGCCCAGGCATTTATCGAAGAACTTGGAAAATTCATTCCGGAAATCAACGGCAATGTAGAAGTATTTGACGTTGCAACACCGGTTACTTACGAACGCTACTGCGGCACCTTTGAAGGCAGCTGGATGAGCGTATGGGAGCCAGGCAAACCTATGTTCGCATTCCCGGCAAAATCAAAAACTGTTTCAGGGCTGTATTTTGCAGGCCAGCGCTCCACAATGCCGGGCGGACTTCCGATTGTTGCCTACGCTGGAAGAATTGCCGCACAGCACCTGTGCCGCGACAACAACGTTATGTTTCAGAACTAAGGAAGCATAGAAATGTCATATAAAGCTGCTATTTTTGATATGGACGGCACCATTCTGAATACCCTTGTGGACCTTCAGAACGCGACCAACTACGGCCTTTCCAAAAACAACCTGCCGGAACGTTCGTACGACGAAGTAAGACAGTTTGTTGGAAACGGAATCAGAAAGCTTATTGAACGCGCTGTTCCAGAGGGAACTTCTGAGGCAGTTATTCAGAAAGTGCATGCGGACTTTACGGAATTCTATAAGGTCCACAACTCTGACAACACAGCGCCATATGAGGGCATACCTCAAGCCGTCAGAAAACTGCGGGAATGTGGCGTTAAGACAGCGGTTGTTTCAAACAAAGCGGACTACGGTGTGCAGGCACTGGTAAAGGATTTTTTTGAAGGAGCCTTTGACGCTGCAATAGGGGAGAGGGAAGGTTACGCAAAGAAGCCTGCGCCGGATATGGTAAGGCTTGCACTTTCTGAAATAAACGTACCTTCAGAAGAGGCTGTGTACATAGGTGACAGCGACGTTGACTTTCAGACGGCAGCTAATTCGGGACTGAATTTTATTGGCGTAGACTGGGGATTCCGAGGCCGTGCCTTTCTTGAGAAAATTGGTGCTGGAATAATTGTTGATAATGCAGAAGAATTAATAAATCAAATCTTAAAATGAGGATACAGAATTGAGAAAATCAAAGAAAACTGCCTCTATTGGCGAAAACCTGATTGAAAACTACAAGAACTTCCTGAACAACGGAAAAACTGAACGCGAATGTGTTTCGCAGATAATCAAGACTGCCGAAGCAAACGGCTATAAAAACGTTTATTCATGCAAAAGCCTTAAAGCCGGCGACAAAGTCTATGTCCAGAAGATGAACAAGGCTATCGCCCTTTTCCAGATTGGAACAGATTCAATCGAAAACGGAATGAATATTCTTGGAGCCCACATTGATTCACCTCGCTTGGATGCAAAACAGAATCCTTTATACGAAAAAGATTTTGTAACATACCTTAACACACACTACTACGGCGGAATCAAAAAATACCAGTGGGTTACAATTCCTCTGGCAATTCACGGAATCGTATGCAAGACAGACGGCACTAGCATCAACGTAAATATTGGTGAAGACGAAATAGACCCTGTATTCTGCATTTCCGACATTCTTCCGCACCTTGCCCAGGATCAGATGAAAAAGACTGGTGCCGACATAATCAAGGGAGAAGACCTTGACGTAATCCTTGGTTCAATTGTTCCTTCAAAAAAAGATGAAGCAAAGGACGATGAAAAGAAAAAGGATAAGAAGAAAAAGAAAGAAGAAAAGCTTACAGGCAAAAAAATCATTCTTAACCTTCTTCAGAAAAAATACGGAATTGAAGAAAAAGACCTTGAATCAGCTGAACTTGAAATTGTTCCGGCTGGAAAAACAAGGGACTGCGGACTTGACCGCTCGCTAATCCTTGGCTACGGACAGGATGACCGTTCCTGCGCCTACACATCATTTGCCGCACTTATGGACTCACCGGCGCCGTTCCGCACAAGCTGCTGCCTCTGCGTGGACAAAGAAGAAATCGGAAGTGTCGGCGCAACCGGAATGGGCTCGCACATGTTCGAAAACGCAGTTGCAGAAGTTATCGCACGCCTTTCAGGCGGTTACAGCGACCTTACCCTGCGCCGCTGCCTTGCAAACAGCAGCATGCTTTCAAGCGACGTAAACGCAGCATTTGATCCGCTCAATGCAGGGCTTTACGACAAGGACAATGCATCCTTCCTTGGCGCCGGACTGGTATTCAACAAATACACTGGAAGCCGCGGAAAAAGCGGCGCAAGCGACGCAAACCCGGAATTCATTGCAAAACTCAGAAACTGCATGACCACAGCCGGAGTAGCCTACCAGATGGCAGAACTTGGACGCGTAGATCAGGGCGGCGGTGGAACAATCGCCTACCTTGCAGCAAAATACGGAATGAATGTGCTGGACGCCGGCGTTTCTGTATTGAGCATGCATGCGCCTTGGGAAATTACAGCCCGCGAAGACATCATTCAGGCATACAACGGCTACAAGGCATTCCTTACGCTTAAATAGCCCGTCTCGCCCGTTTCTGAATAAAATCTTTCTCTACTGAAATGTAAAACTGCCGATTGTCACGCTTAGTGCCAGTCCGGCAGTTTTTTCATCTGATTCCGGGCAGAACCGGTAAATAAATCCGCCGCTGGCCTTTACCTGAAAATTCGTTCTGGCAAATCCGCCTATATTCGGAGTAAAGTAAGCTGTCGCCATTAAAGACAGTTCATCATAGTAGTTTGTTATGCCGTCCTTTACATCAGAAAAATAATCGTATGCGCGGCTGATCGGCCAGGAAGCCATATTAAAATGTTCCTTAATTTTTGCCGTATACTGTGCAGAAAAACTGAGCCTGTTAAAATACAGGAGCGGTAAAAATTCCGTAGATTTCTGAATCTCCCATGTAAACAGGTTTGCGCGTGCAACGCCGTAGCCTACATACTGGTTAGCCGGAAAAAGCGCAGCTTCCAGCGTAAGCGGAATTATTCCCGGAATCTTAAACATCAAATCGACAGAAAGATTATCGAACCTGTAATACTGTTTGTCCAGGTCAGAAGCCTTGGCACAGGCAGTCATGGAAACTGACGGCAGCAGTCGGAATCCGGCATAGTTAAAATACCCCCTTCCGGCCTTGTGAATGTTACTGATTCCGGCAGAAACCGTATTTGAAATAAAAAGCCTTTTTACAGACAAGTCAATTTTATCTTCATGATTAAGAAGCCCTATGCATTCCGAAAGCGGAAATAGATCGTTCAGGCTGTATTCCCAGTTTGACTGCCTTCCGTGCATAAACTGAAAATTTTCCGCCACCAGAAACGTTAATGTGCGCACCAAAGGTATTTCCGAAGTAAGCTGTACATTGCACGAAGTCTGCTTATAGCCATCAGAATCAAATTCAACTTTTGCGTCGCCGCTGTAATTAAATAGTGAATTTGTCGTTCCGCCCCTGTATATCCCTGCCTGCAGAGCATACGAATTGGTAAGAGGCCCATAGCCCGCAGAAAGATAATAGATTGGATAAGTCCACGGAGTTGACGACATATACGTTACCCCGAACGGAATCATTACACTTTTAAGAATGTCACCGGTGTCATAAATTGAGTAAGTCTTAGCAAGACTGAAAGGAAGAAAGGCTCCCCGCGGTCCTTTGAACGTGTATGCAAGCGCAGAAAATTTTCTGCTTCCTTCCAATTCTTCCAGTGTACCATCCTGTTCCCCAGAAGCAGCGTCTTCTGCCGGCTTCATCTGTCCTTCTGCCATAAGGCTCTTTCCAAGTTCATGGCGAGAAAGCGTAACTGCCGTAAAATCCAGCGCAGAAAGGGCAGTCCGCTTTATTTCCGTGCCGCTCAAATGATTTGCAATGCAGACAATTTCTTCATCTTCTGGAAGTCCCGGAATAGGGCAGAGCATTCCACCCGGTACATCTATTTCAGAAAGTTCCGCAGTAAATCCTTCCTGCGATTCAACTAGAATACCCAGCCGCAGAAGCGTTCCTTTAAGCGTATACGAAAAATACAGTTTTCCGCCGTTATAGTTTAAGCCCTGAACAACCATAGATTCGATCGGCAGCTCAAAAGCAGTAAATTCCCCTGATTCAGGTTCATATCTGCATATTGAAAAATCTAATCCGTCCTTTCTGATAAAATAAAGGTTGCCAGAATCAGTTCCTTCCAACGCAAAAATCTGCTTTCCGTATTCCTGTGGAAATTCTGCCGCAAGTTCCGCCTCGTAAATGCGACCGCTCTTTTTTCTGTTCAACCGGTAAATGACAAGCGCCGCAAATTCCGATTCCCTTCTTTGTGCAGCCAGATAGTATTCTCCGCCGCTCTTAAAAACTTCCGCTTCCTTAAGCCCCGTTCCCTCAATATAGAACGACCGCTTTTTTTTCATGTCAAAAACATAGACGCGGGAACGGCCATTTGCATAGGAATTGTCCGTATACGTTACAGCAAGGTAAGCGCCGTCGCAGCTTAAATTCACCTTATCAAGAGAATCCTGCGTAAAAAGGAGACGAGGCTTTTTTCCGTTTTCTGCAAAATAAACCGCAGTCTTAAACAAGTCAATGTACGCGTATCCTGTAGTGCACACCGTAAGCGACTTGTAATACGAAAGCTTTCTGCCCCCGACTTTCTTTATCTGAACGCCTTCTGGAATTTCTATTGAATCGTAAAATTCTTTCCAGGCAGTCCTTATTGATTTTCCATAAACTTTCTTAAAGCAGCCGAAGTAGGTGAGCACCTTAAAGTTTACGCTCCTATACCAGAAGTCGGCGTACTTTTCCATTCCGTATTTCTGCTGTAACCACCGGCAAAATGCACCGCCAAAAATATAGCTCATCGTTGTAGATGGATTGATGTCGCGCGCGCCCTGTATGTCCGAATACTTAGGAAAACAGCCGTCTATCTTAGCCTGCCGTAGCATCTGCAGTGCGTAGTCGCTGTTCATTCGCCCCTGTCCGAACTCACTTTCCAGCGAGACGGCTGCCCCCTCGGCCCATGCGGTTGTAATGGTAAGCAGGGCAGGGTTATACACATCTCCAAGCGCTCTGTCCAAACCGAACCAGAAATTATTGCGGCAGTTGTAAGTAATACCGTGTATAAGCTCATGCCTGAACGTATTTATGAACGTCTCTTCAAATACAGCCATTCCAGCGTCCGGAATGCTGTCAAACATAACAATATGATTAAAAGGAAATGATGAAAAATATGCGTTAAAACTGTCAGTACCGTCTACAACAACTACCGGCATGCGGAAATGATTTTTTATGCTGAATTTTTCTGCAAGTTCGTCGTAAACAGAATCCGCTTTTTGAACAAGAATTCCAGCGCTTTCCGACGATGCAGACGCGTATATCACGTCAAAATGCTGAGTCTTAATGATGCGCAGGTTCTTCTGTCCTGTCATTACGCCTTCGTAAGAAAAAACGTTAAAGGACAGAAAAAGGGCTGTAAAAGCCAGGACAAATTTTTTCATATCAATAGTGCGGCGGCTTTCTGTTCGGAATGTCACCATCCAGATAGTCTGACATTTCGTGAATTTTTCCGGACATAAGCTTAATTTCTTTTTGAAGCAAATCTATTGTCTTAGCCTGCTCAACACAGACTTCCTGAATCTGATTCATAAAGTCTTCCATGTAGGCAAGCTTTGTTTCCAGCGCAGTAAAGCGCTCGTCTGTTTCTTTCTCTGTCATTTTAAATTTTGTAAACCAATTCTTTTTTTATGTTGATTAAATCAAGCAGCCTGATTGTGTATCTCTGTTTTCTGCCATCCAATTTGGAAAGAGTAAGGTTGATTTTAGAATCCTTTATTTCTTCAGCAACAACATCACCGTACACAGAAGAAATAAGATCAACGTATTCATCATCTGTCATTTCCTCGCCGGAAAAAGAAGGAGCCATAAACAGGTCGATATATGACTTCATCATGGACGGCATGCCGTTATACATTGCAGAAAGGGTTTCCCTGCTAAACAAAAGCGAATACGACTTTCTGTCGCCCTTAACAAGCCCTGCTGCAGAAACAAAATCATCTTTCTTTTCTGAAGTCTCTGCTTCTATCAAAAGGCTTTCTGCTTTTACAGATTCAGAACGCACATTGCGCATTCCTGTTTCTGCAAAAACTTTCTGGATTTCTTCCGCAGAAAAAATCACTTCGCTTCCGTCATCAGAAACTGCTCCAACTGTATCAAGAAGAGCTTTTCCCAAAACCGTTGAATAGCTTATTTTGTATCCGCTGTTTGTTTCCGAAACGGAAAGATTGCAGTCGCACGACGCAAAAAGCATGCAGGCTGCAAGAACAAGACCTGTAAGCACGCTTATGCAGTTTCTTTTATTTTCTGACATAATTTCTCCAAAAAGTAAAACTTCCGCAGCCCTTAAAAGGTAACAGAACTAAAGTTTATTTTCTGCACGCAGAGAAAGGAAATAAAACCCTGACCCCGGTACATAATTCCAATCCTGCAGAAGCCGACTTTAATGCAGACAACGCAGAATTCGATTCGTTATTATACACAGAATAGCAGATATCTTGAATAAGCTGAACCTTAAAATCTCCGCTTGTGAACGAAGGAGCCGCAAAGGTAACACCTATTACGCCCGGGAAAACCGACGCTTTAATATGTGTCGAAGAATCCGGTGCAGTGCAGTCTCCAAAAGAAAACAGCGGACCAGCATAGGCGCGAAAATATTCGTTTGCATAGATTGAAAAAATTACCGGCATCTGGAAGGCGCCTACGCCGTAATTCCAGCGCAGCAAAAGCCCTATTCCAGGAGAAAGTATTTTGCCGCGGTAGATAAAATCTGCCTCTGTAGAAATACCGCGGAAGTTAACCATGAACTTTTTTTCGGTAAAGAGCGACCAGTCAGCAGTTGAATAGGCAGCAAAAGCAAGCCTATCGATAAATCCGCCGTCTCCGTTGTAGTGCAGCACAGAATCTGCATTTGCCTGCGCCGGTGACTTTTTCTGCCCCCCTGCAGCCGCACCCTTTCCAGAATCATTCTTTTTTGCAGGCTTTGTGTCTGCGGCCTTTGTCGCCTTTGCTGGCGCCATTCCAGCCGGCGGCAGGAATTTTCCGCATGCGGCGTATTTGCCTTTCCAGTAGCCTTCCTTAAGCGAAGAAACAATTACGCCGGTGTTAGGACCATCGCTTACAGCAGATATAAACTGATTGTTACCGATGTAAAGCCCTACGTGAGAAATTGAACCGTCACCCGTTGTCCTGAAGAACACAAGATCTCCCGGTTCCTTCTGATCGTCCGGCACAATGCGGACCTGACTGTACATAGCCTTTACAGTGCGCGGCAACTGGCGCGCAATAGAATCATGAGAAACAGTATAAACCAGCCCGGAGCAGTCAAAGGCTTCCGGACCAGTTGCGCCCCTTACGTACGGAGCGCCGATATATTTTTTTGCTTCGGTTACAAGCCGTTCCCTGTAAACCCTGGATTCAGCTTCCGTAATGTTCTGCGCAATACAGTGAGCCGGAACAAGCATAAAAAACAATAGTGAAAAAAAGGCAAAAAATACTCTTCTTCGAAATTTAAAATTTTCCATACTTCGATTAACGGAATTTCTGCCGCATTCATTTACTGTTATTTTGCTTTACCTGAAGCAAGCCATGTCTGATTAAAGTATGAATCAGAAATCTTTTCATCAAACTTAAAATCCTTTACAGTAACGCGGCTCTTGCGCTTTGTATTAAGGTTTGTAACAAGAGTAGAGCGGCGGAGCGGGTATTCAATGCCGGTAACGCCTTTTACAATTTCAAGCTTTTCTACTTCGTTTATCTTAATCATCTTGTCCGGATTACGCTTGTCGTAGAATTCCGTGCGTACAGGAATATAAGTCTTTTTATCGAACCAGGAAATGCGGTAACCGTATTCAACTTCGTTCAGTTTGATAGGTGTAGACTTAATTTTCCAGCAATTATAGAGAACCCCGCCAACTTCAATATTTTCAGAAGGCGAAATTATTTCATTTTTATCTTCGTCAATTTTGCGCAAAGTCATGTCATTGTAAGTAAGCTCTGAACCTACAAAAGACTTGTAACGGTCAGCAGCCGCAATACGCCTGATTGTGCGCAGTTCCGGCAGATAAACCCATCGGTCATCAGCGCGGCCAAGTTTTTCTGCCTGCAGGATTCTAGTTCCCTTTGCAGAAGCCGGCTGAATAAAATCAAATACAGTATTCTTAAGACCGTTGTCACCTCCGCCATACTGCTTGATTAACATGTGTTCAACACTACCGTTAGCCTCAATGTTGTCGATTAAAATTGTTGAATAGTTGTAATCCGGTACCCTGTCCAGATCTGTAAAAATTGTAATAATCTCCTCTGCTGTCTGAGCAAAACAAAATCCGCTCATTAAACAAGCAATTGAAAAAACAATTTTTTTTAACTCTTTCATCAAAATCTCCTCTTCTTTTGACTATTTTTAAAAGTCTATCATAGATTTAAAATAAAACTAGAAAATTTTAAAATTTTCTTAACATTTTTTCAGCGCAGTTTCTTCCGTAACAGGCTGCTCCGGGCTACCCTCACGGTCGGTACCTCTCTTCGTTCGGCACGCGCTACGCGCCCCTATGCATCCTGGCGCAGCCATTTCCCCGACTTTTTATCCACGCTCAATTGAGCAAGTACCTGCTATGCGGTAAAATATACTGTTATGCAATTTGATAATCCTTTGATTGTTCAGGGTGACAGAACCCTTCTTCTTGACGTACACGCACCTCTGGCAAATGAATGCCGCAACGACCTGATTCCCTTTGCAGAGCTGGAACGCTCACCGGAGCACCTGCACACATACAGGCTTACTCCGCTTTCCCTATGGAATGCTACCAGCGCAGGCCTTACACCTGATGATGCCGTTGCCGTGCTTCACAAATATGCACGCTATGACGTTCCTCAGAACATCGAAATGTGGATCAGGGAAACAGCAGGACGCTTTGGAAAACTGCGCCTTGTTCCGGGTCCAAAGATTGCCGTGCCGCTTAAAACAAAGGATGTACTTGAATCTGAAGCACCGGCAGAACCAGTTAAAACTGTAGAAGAACAGCTTCTGTATTTAGTAACTGACCACCGAAACGTATACCTTGAAATAAAAGCAAACCCGCAGGCAAAAAAGCTTCTGGAGCCGTGCGAATATGACGGAACCGGCATAGAAAATCCAGCAGAACTTACAGAAAACGAAAAGATATACTGCTTCTCACTTAAGCTTACCGACCGCGGAACCATAAAGCAGGTGCTGTTAAACTCGCTGTGGCCTATAAAGGACGAAGTCCAGCTGGAAGACGGCGAGCCGCTCGATTTTTCACTGAGAGAAACTACAGCCAGCGGAAAGGACTTTGAAATCCGCGAATACCAGAAAAACGCTGCACAAGCGCTCATAGGCAACAAGGGGCCGGGAACGGGATTCGGCACAATCGTGCTTCCATGCGGAGCCGGAAAGACAATCGTAGGCATGACCGTAATGGATATGCTTAAGACAAGCACGCTGATTATTACAACAAATATTTCCGCCGTGCACCAATGGATTCAGGAGCTAAAGGACAAATCCAACCTTACAGATGAACAGATTGCCGAATACTCAGGCGAGAACAAATCACTTGCGCCGGTAACAGTTGCTACATACCAGATTCTTACCTGGCGCCCGGAAAAGGACGGCCCGTACCCGCATTTTTCCATCTTCACTCAGCGCAAATGGGGGCTGATTATTTATGACGAAGTCCACATGCTGCCGGCCCCAGTATTCCGCGTTGTTGCTGAACTTCAGGCTGTACGCCGCGTAGGGCTTACAGCCACACTTGTACGAGAAGACGGCTGCGAGGGCTATGTATTCAGTCTGGTTGGGCCTAAGCGCTATGACGTACCGTGGAAGGAACTTGAGCGCGACCACTGGATTGCAACCGCAGAATGCGTAGAAGTGCGCCTTGACCTGCCTGAAAGCATGGAAGTTGAATACGCCGTTGCCCCTGCGCGTGAAAAGCACAAGATGGCAAGCGTAAATGCAAAGAAAAACGAAGTTGTTTGTGAACTCATAAAAAAATACCCGGAAGACAAAATCCTTGTTATCGGGCAGTATCTTGACCAGCTGAACGACATTGCAAAGGAACTGAACGCACCGATTATTACAGGCAAAACACCTAACGGAGAGCGCGACCAGATTTACAGGGATTTCCGCGAAGGCAAGATTCATGTACTGGTTGTTTCTAAAGTTGCAAACTTTGCAATCGACCTGCCGGACGCTTCCATAGCAATTCAGGTAAGCGGAACCTTCGGAAGCCGTCAGGAAGAAGCCCAGCGCCTTGGACGAATCCTGCGTCCAAAGGAACGCACAAGCCGCTTCTTTACACTGATTACGCGCAACACCGTAGAAGAAGACTTCGGCTCCAACCGCCAGAAATTCCTTGCAGAGCAGGGCTATTCATACAGAATTATAAGATATACCGACAGCAGCAACCTTAGCGAGCTTGACCAGCAGTCGTATCTGGAATGAATAAATTAAGGCAGGGCAAATGCTTATAATGTTTGAAACACAGTAAAAATGTCATCTGTTAAAAAAATAGCTTCCAGTCGAAAAACATCTTTCAAAACCGTGCGCTAGCGCACTACACGCTGTTGTGCCTTGAAACCATCCAGTTTGCCGCTACAGCGGCAAGCACAACAGAGTGTTTTTGAAAGATGTTTTCCTCCTTCGCGCTATTTTTTTCATAGTTTTGCAAATTTTATATATCAAACATTATAATGCATTTATCCTGATTAAAAGGGGATGACTAATTGCAGCAGACAGAAAACGATCAGAAAATCAAAAGAATAATCCGCTGGCGTGAAACCATGGCGACCCTTAATGACGAACGTTTCTTTGAAATCATGCGGGTCTACATCGGCGAAATTCACACTCCTTACAACAAGGACAAGCTCATAGAACAGCTCAGCTCCATACTGCGCAGGGAACAGAACCGCGAACGCATTCTTTCCTACCTGAACGACTTTGACATCGAAATGCTAACCGTCATCCAGTCTGTAGAAAAAGTCACAAAGGAAAAGCTTACAGATTTTTTCTCAAACGAATATCCGCTCAGCGAGATTTATTCCGAACTGCTGAACCTTGCAGAACGCCTTCTGGTCTACACCTACAAGGACGAAACGGAAACCGCTTACATAGAACTGAACCCTCTTTTGGAAGACCTGATTACCCCTTATCTTGACATAGAAAAACTGCTTCCAGAGCCAGTCTACTCTGAACGCAACTTTAACCTTCAGGAACCACTTTCTACCAGCGTGATTGCAGGCTTTGTCGCTTACATTTACGAAAACCCGGAAATGTGCAAGAACAATACAGATCTTAAGAAAAAAGATCTGGAACGGCTTTCAGAAATTTTCCCTGGCACGGCAGAATGTCTTCCGCTTTTGTTGAAAGGACTTATCAACCTTAAGCTTGTAAAACAGACAGAAAAGGCCCTGTGCGTGGACGAAAGCCGCCTTGAAATCTTTGCAGAAAATTCAGAGCTGGAGCAGTACGCTTTCCTTAGCGTTGCAGCTGCTGCCCGCCTTGGCCGCGAAGGACTCCGCACCCAGACACAGCTTCTTCTGGACGTTGCCGCTTCACTGCCGGAACAGGGGTTAAGCCGCTCCTCAATCCTGCGCATGGCTTTCCTTATCAGCAGCAGTAAAGCGGATGCAGAAGCGGCTCCTGTTCAGGGCAGGTTTTCGCGCATTTTGGAAGCGCACATGAACCGCAGTGCTCCGTCTGAGTACTTTGGACAGCTCGTTGATCAGATAATCGACAACGCAGCCGCATTCGGCATATTCGTGCAGAACGGAAAAACAGAAACCGGGGAACCAGTCTTTGTGCCAGGCCAGCCGATTACCAAAAAAGAAGTTCCGGTTTCTGATGAGCTTAGGAGCAGTGCGCTTAACGTAAATGCCGGCACAAGCATTGCAATAATGCCTGGACTACCGCTCAGTAACCTGCTTCCGCTCATACAGTTTATGAACATAAAGAGCTGCAACATAGTCTCTGAATACGAAATTACAAGAAAGTCCATAAGCCGCGCATTTGACCGCGGAGCATTTAAGGATCAGATTCTCAAGCGCATTTCCAGCTATACGCCGTACAAAATCCCACAGAGCCTGGAAATGATAATAGATGAATGGCAGAACTCATATTCGTCCGCCGCAATCTACAAGGGCTATGTCCTAAAAGTTGATGAAAAGACTGAACGCGTAATCGAAAACAATCCGCGCATAACGCCGTTCATCAATATGAAGCTGGCACCCGGAATCTTCCTTCTTAACATCCCGCTGGAGCAGGACGCAGACGAATTCATAAAGTCATCAGGAATTGATTTTATGGGAAGCGTAAAAACCGCCGTTCAGGAAAAAGAAAACATAAATTATCCGGTTTTAGGAAAAGGCAAAAAACTTTTTTCAAAGAAGACAGAAGAAAACGCTGCTTTTGAAAAACTAAAGGAATTCAGGCAGAAAGAAGAAGGATTCAAGGAATCACTTTTAAAAAAGCTTGAAGGTCTAGAACTTACAAAACAGCAGCTGGAAGGACTTACAAACCGCATAAACCGCAGGGTAATCCTTACAGAAGAACAGCTTAACCCGGAAACCGTCCGCGTAGAAATCCTTGAAGCAGACGGCATAAACTTTACAGGAAAAATCCGCCTTCTTGAAAGCGCTATTCAGAATGGAGATTCAATCGAGTTTTCCATCCCGAACGAAAAGGATTCTTCCAGAATCGAAAAGATTCTGGGGCTCCCTCTCATGCTCGCAAAGCAGACCGGCGATTCCCTCGTAAAGCTTGCCATAAACAACGGTGGCGACAACTGTGAAATAAGATTCTATTCCGTAAGCCGCGCCACCCACATAAAAATAATCCGAACCTCGCTGTTTAAGTAAAGGAGGACTACAACTCCTCCACATCACTTATGAATGCCGCAGCGCCTTCACCTACGTAGGTGTTGTGCAGGGTATTCATGATGTTGCGGATAATGTTCACGTATCTGTCTTCAATGACAAGGATGAACATTACGTTCAGCTGCGGCCAGATGGCATCGCCCAGTTTTGGGTTTGTGTTTCCCTGGCCCATGACGTTATCAATCTTTGTGAACTTGCACTTTATGTCTGCAATACGGCAGGCCTTCTCGTACAGATTCATAAAATCCACTTCAATTGCCTGTGTCATTACTATTTCAATTCGTTTCATTTTTCACCGTCCTGATTGTCACCCATAATCATTTCAGAAACATCTGTAAGTGCCTGCTGAAGTTCCTTTAAGCGTGCAGCCAGAGCCCTGCGGGACTTTGTCTTGCTGGTGTTTGCCTTATCTGCAAGCACGCGCACAATCTTTGGCTTTTCGGCAGTTTCCTTAAGCGTTGTAGCTTCTATTGCCTGCTCAATGCGCTCATTCTCAATCGTTGTTTCTGCACTCTTTATAGCCTGCTCAGCTTCCTGTTCAACAGTAAGGGCAGCGTTCACCGGCTTTTCTTTAGTTTCTTCCTCTTCCTTTGAAGCCGCACTGGAGCTGATTCTGTAAGTTGCTTTTTCTTCAACATCAGGACCAACGATGAATGAAGCGTCTAGCTTTTCCCTTGCACGTTCTTCTACAATTTTGCGTTCACGCTTTGCATTGAAGATGTAATAAATTACTGGCATTACGAACAGCGTCATAAGCGAACCAAAGCTCATACCGCCAAGAACTGTAAGTCCGATCGGCTGAGTCATCTGACCACCTTCCCCAGGGAAGAAAGCCATAGGAATGAGCGAAGTAATTGTAGTAAGCGTAGACATAAGGATTGGCCTTAATCGGTTGCGAGCCGCTTCTACACAGCCTTCTTCCAGACTGTATCCGCGCTTACGCAACAGGTTAGTGTAGTCAACAAGTACAATACCGTTGTTTACAATCGTTCCTACAAGAACCAGCATACCTACAACAGAAACTACGTTCATCATTGTTCCTGTCAAAAGATAGATTAATACTACACCAATGAACGAAAGCGGAATCGTAAAGATGATGATGTACGGATCCTTAAACGATTCAAACTGACTCGCCATTACCGCAAATACAAGACACGCCGCCATGATGATTACAACCGAGAATTTCTGGATTGCTTCAACCATGTCTTTGTAAGAACCGTCATAAGAGATAATCAGGTTTTCATCCTGAATTACGTTTTCCTTGATTATGCTGTCTACCTTCTTCTGAATTACGCCAAGTGAATAGCCCTTCTTTGGTTCAAGCGAAATACGGATTGTGCGTGTCTGACTTTCGCGTCTAATCTGAACCGGAGAAAGAGCCTGTTCATAGCGAGAGAAGCTTGCAAACGGAATTCTCTGACCTGTAGAGTTCATAACGTAAAGCTGCTCAAGGTCCGTGAACTTCTGCTTGTCGGCAGGGTCAAGGCGTACAATCATGTCAATCTGTGTACCGTGATCATCGTAGCGGCTGGCTGTCTTACCGTTGATTGCGGCATTAAGCTCTGCACCAGCAGAATAAGCGTTTACGCCAAGCTCGTACATGCGGTTTCTATCCATGTTAATCTTAAGCTCTGGAAGTCCGTCTTCAAGGTCGATTGTAGTTTCGTTTACGTAATCTGAAGCGTAATCCTTAATGAGCTGCTGAATCTGTCGCGCTGTAGAGCGGGCAATATCCAGGTTATCTGAACTGATTACTACATCAATTGCAGACTGAGTCGGGTTCATATTTCCTGTTCCAAATACAAATTCTGCACCAGGGAATACGTTAAAGTACTTTCGTATTTTTTCCTTTGCTGACTCTTCGTTATCCCAGCCCGGCTGGCGTTCGTTCTCGTTATAAAGCGTAATCGTAAGTTCCGCAGTATTTGAATCCGAAGAACTACTGAGCATGTTTGAGCTTCCTACAGATGTAGTCGTAAACTTAACGCCCTTAAGTTCCGGCAGTACGTTTTCCTTCATCTGATAGATAACTTCACGCGTTACGTCGATTGTAGTTCCTTTAGGCATTGTAAGGTCTACAAGTACCTGAGTAGACGGAACTTCCGGCATAAAGATAAATCCTACTACCGACACTCCGTAGATAGACAGTACAAAAAGACCGAACACTGCAAATACTGTAAGCTTCCTGTGATGAAGAACCCATCGTACGCCTCTTGCATAGCCGTTATCAAGGTGTTCAAAGAAGCGTCCCATTACGCGGTCAAATGCCGCAGCAATCTTATTTTTCTTTACCGAAGAAGGCTTTCCTACAACAAGATATTTTGAAGAAAGAACCGGTACAAGAATTGCCGCAATAGCCAGAGAACAAAGCAGCGAGAAGATGATTGTAAACGCAAACGCAATGAACATCTGTCCCATCATTCCAAGCATTTTCTTAAGCATGATCATTGGAAGGAAGATACATACTGTTGTAAGTGTTGAACCAGTAATAGAGCCCAGCATTTCTTCCGAACCAAGGATAGCCGCTACCTCAGGCTTTGCGTCGCGCTCGCGGTAACTAAAAATGTTTTCCAGAATTACGATTGAGTTATCGACAAGCATACCTATACCCAGAAGCAGTCCGGACAGTGTCATCATGTTGATTGAAAGTCCGCAGAAGTACATAAGTGTAAGCGTAACGATTACGGACATTGGAATTGCAAGCGCAATAATAAACGTACTCTTAAACGACCTTAAGAAGATGTACAGGATGACAACGGCAAGAACAATACCTTCCATAAGCGACTTAACTACAGTCATGATTGTATTGTTGATGTCGTCTGCGTTGTTTGCAGTTTCTACAACTTCTACGTCAGAAGGGAGCGTATTCTTAAGTTCCGGCAAAAGCTTGCGAACTTTTTTTGCAGTCTCTACTGTGTTCTTGCCGGACTGCTTTGTTACAAGCAAAAGGATAGAAGGCTTGTCTTCAAAGTAAGCAAGGCTTGTTGTATCCTTGTAGCCTTCGTAAACGTTTGCAAGGTCACGCAGAAGAACATCTACCTTGTCACCGTTAGCCTTACGTGGCTGCGAAACTACAGTGTTCTTTACGTCCTCAATTGATTTATAGGTACCTTCCGCAGAGATGGAATAGTTTGAGTCTCCCTGTGCAATGCTACCGCCGGAACTTGTAATGTTCTGCATGCCGATTGTCTGGGCAATGCTTGAAAATGTAAGTCCGTAAGCGTCAAGCCTGTCGCGCGGAATATCTATGATTACTGCCTTTTCTCTGTTACCGACAACAGTTACAGAAGCAACGCCATCTATCTGTTCAAGGCGCGGAGTAATAATATCTTCAACATAGGAACTTAATTCTTCCGGAGTTCGTGTTCCTGTAACAACAAGATGCATTATAGGCATCATGGACGGATCCATCTTAAAGATGATTGGGCTGTCTGAATTGTCTGGAAGATAATTTCGCACCATATCAACTTTATCGCGGATTTCATTTGAAGCCGCATCCAGGTTGGTTCCAAATTCAAATTCCATGATGATAAGGCTGGTTCCCGTCTGAGAGCGGGACTTACAGTGCTTTAAGCCTGAAACGCCGGACAGCGAACTTTCCAGCGTTCGGGTAACGCTTTTTTCTACTTCTTCCGGACCTGCGTTTGAATAGTTTGTATATACAAGGATGTAAGGAATATCCATATCCGGATACATATCAACCGGAAGAGTTACCGTACAGTAAATACCGAGCGCTGCCAAAAGCATGAAAATGATAAGAATCATTGTAGGTCTTTTTACAGCAAATTTAGAAATTGACATCTATACCTCTTTATCTAAAAAACACACCAATCTATTCAACAATAGAAACCACGTTTACTTTTGCACCATCAGAAAGCAGTGACTGTCCCTTGATTACTACAAGGTCACCCGGTGTAATACCCATTTCTACTTCCTGCTTGTCATCTACGCGGATACCGCGCTTTACAGGGCTTGCCTTTACTGTGTTTGTAAGAGTATCTACAATGTAGACAACGTCTTCTTCATTTCTGCGTACAATTACATTTGCAGGAATTACAATCGTATTTTTCCTTGTATCTGTAATGAGCCTGATACGCGCATACATTCCGGCTCTGAGCCTTGAATCGCTTGGAGTCTGCAAAAGCTTAATTCCAAGGGTTCTTGTGTTTACGTCAAGAATAGGATCAATTTCTACAAGCTTTGCAGGGAACGTAATTCCTGGATATGCATCGAATGTAAGGATTGCCTTCTGGTTCTTGGAAACGCGGCTCATAAAGCGTTCTGCTACGTTTGTCTTAATTTCAAGCTGACCTGTTGAACTAATTTTTCCTACAGACATAGAAGCTGCAACTGTGGCACCAACTGTATATGGGAACGAGGTAATTGTTCCGTCTACAGGCGCCCTGATAGGGCTGGACTGGTAATCCATACCGGCCTTACTTGCATCTACAAGGGCTACAACCTGATCCTTCTTTACCTTGTCTCCTACGCGTACGTTTATCTTGGAAATCTTTCCGCTCTGTACGTCCGGGAAAATATCTACGCTTGAAGCAGTTTCTACGTTTCCGCCGAATTCAAGGTAGTCGTCCAGTGTTCGTGGAACAGCCTTGTAAGCATTTACGGCAAATACAGTTTCTGTCTTTTCTGCAGCCGCAGGACCTTTCTTATTGGCACAGCCTGTTAATCCTAATGCAAGCACCATTGTTCCGCACGCAAGTGCATATAATCCTGTTCTTTTCATTCTATGTCTCCCAAATTATCTAAGTTTAATATTAAGCTTTGTTTCCAGATCCAACAGGGCAGAAATATAGTTGTACTTTTCGTTGAGCAGCCCAAGCTTTGCCTGATTAAGCTGAGTTTCTGAATCCTGAAGTTCCAGGCGTTCCTGCGTACCAGCGTTGTAAGCCTTTAATGTAGACTCATATGCTTCCTGCGCAATTGTAACGTTTCGCTCCATAGCTTCTATGTTTTCCTTAGCAACGCTAAGGTTGTCGCAGAGTTTGTGAATCTCTATCTCTGTGTTCTGATAAAGCTGTTCAAGTCCAAGCTGAACCTGAGTAAGCTGCTGTCTGGCGTTCTTTATTTCCTGCATGTTTGAACTGAACGGCAGCATATTGAACAGGTTTGAATAAACCAGAGTTACAGAAAGAGAACCGTTATCCGTTGGCTCTCCGCTTGCCCATGAACCGGCAGAATACAGAATCGGCTGGTATGTATAGCCCACAGAGAGGGAAGGGGTAAACGTAGAAAGCTGCTTAGCCCTTATTGAAATTTCAAGCAGATCCTTCTGTTTCTGCAGGGAAATAATATCGTTGTTTCTGTCGATGTAGTCGCGAAAAAGGTCGTCTGCATCTACGTCTATGTAAGAAAACTCGATTGAACCAACAAGCTCTATAGGCTTACCATAAGGCAGGCCAAGAAGGAAACCGAACATTTCCTTGTTCTGCTTAAGGCTCTGTTCTGCGCTGAGAACCGAAGGCTTTTTGTTCTCGTAAGTTACCTTTGCATTAAGCATTGAAAGACGCGGCACCATACCGTTCTTGTAGTTTATTTCTGCCTGCTTCCAGCGGGATTCCGCATTCTTAAGCGATTCCTTCTGGATTTCAAGGTTGTCCTGCTGAAGAAGGATTCCGTAGAACATCTTGCGGATATTAACTTCTGTGTCGCGGTTTGCCTGTTCCCATGTAATCTGACCGGCTTCATACTGCTTTTTTGCAGCCTTAATGCTTTCTATCATTGCAAGATTAAAGTTCCACTGCGCACCTACGTTACCGATTACAGCCCAGTGATTTGTTTCTGTATCTTCCATGACATTTTTCTGAGACATCATAGAATAATAGTCAGCCGCTTTCTGTGAACCTGCCATCCTAACAAGAGGATCTGTAGAGGTCTTTCCATTAATCTGGGCATCCAGTTCCCTGAGCTTAAAAGCTGTATGAGCGGCGTTATTTGCGCTGTCCACAGTTGAAGAAATGCTGCTCTGTCTAGAAGCCGTAGCACTTGCGCTAAGGCTAGGCAGAAGAACGTTCCATGAATTATCAGCAGCTCTTTTTGCAATCTCTAAATCTATAGCAGAGCTTTTAAGCGACTTGCTGTTTTCCAGTGCATACTGAACTGCATTTTCTACAGTAAGGCTGAGTGTTTCTGATTCTGCTGTTTTCTGAACTTTTCCTGCTTCCTCAGCAAAAAGCGCTGTTAAAGACGCAAGGGATAAGGCAAGAATTAAAACTGTCCTTTTCATTTTACCTCCATCATTTTTCTATAAAGCTCATCAAGATTTTCGTTCATCTTTCTGAATACGCTGTCGCAGTTTTCGGCTTCTTCTTTTGTAATGCCCCTGAAGATATAGCAGCAGTAAGAATTAATTATCTGGTCGCATTTTTCCAGAAGTTCATCTGCCTTGCTGGTAACTACAAGCTGCTTGAACCTGCGGTCATTTTCGTCTACCTGCTGTTGAAGATAGCCGCGCTGACAAAGGGTATCTACGCAAAGCGAAATGTTCCCGCGCTTAAGTTCTCCGAATTTTTCAATATCGACGGCGGTCTTTATTGAATGATTCAAATGAAGCGCAAGCAGAACACTCAGATCCGAGTTTTTAAGCTCATACTCCCGGCAGATGGGCTTAAACTGAGCTTCAAACCATTTTTTCTGCATATAGGCATGATTCATCATTGGCTCTATATGCTCGTATAATTTCTTTTCAATCATAAACCATTCCAAATTTTAATAATTCAAAATTAAACTATCTATATTTTGAATATATTAAATTCATACGTGGAATTCAATATATTTTTTAAAAATTTATGTAAAAAAAATCTCATTACCGTTTATTTCGAGTGATGAAATTGCAATTCAAAAAAATAGCTCCCAGTCGATTTTTTGATGTATTTGAAAACTCGATATTAATGCTATTTAGAATATACGTACCACTTTGCACCCTGCTCAACAATGCAACTTATACGCTCAAAATTGCATTTCATCGAAAAGAGCGAAATGCACAAAGGATTGGAGTACCTGCGAAGCAGTCCCGAGCCTCTGGCGAGGGATGAGCCGCGGTAGACGGCGAAGTACGGAAAGCCTGGTTTTTGCGAAGCAAAAATGTGCCCTTATGACTTCGATAATTGAAACAAAATGAGCAATGAACTATAATTCTATTGAATATATTGAACTCACACGAGGAACAAAATGCCAAAGATTGAAGTAAACGAGAAACTTTTTTTCACTCTTCTTGAAGAAAAATACGACTACGAAACTCTTGAAAAGAAACTTACATATGCAAAGGCTGAACTTGATGAAAAGCCTGATACAACACAGCCAGAAAACGAACGCGTAATTAAAATTGAATTGAACGATACTAACCGTCCTGACCTTTGGTCTACAAACGGTGTTGCACGCCAGCTCAGACTTCACCGCGGTGTAAAAGGAACTGACTATTCTGCATTCCTTTCTACAAAAGACAACGTTAAAGACACAAAGGGCCGCTATGTTACAGTTGACCCGGAACTTAAAGATATCCGCCCATACATGGTTGCTTTCATCATCAACGGAAAAGCAATCGACGACCCGATGCTCAAGGACATCATCCAGACTCAGGAAAAACTCTGCTGGAACTTTGGACGCAAACGCAAGTCTATTTCTATGGGCGTTTACCGCGTTTCTGAAATCAAATTCCCTTGCCATTACAAGGCTGTAGACCCTGACAAGACTTCATTTGTTCCTTTGACATTTGAACAGCCAATGACTTGCCGTCAGATTCTTACAGAACATCCAAAAGGAAAGGATTTCGGCTGGATTATTCAGGATTTGAAAAAATTCCCTCTTTTTACAGACGATACAAACGAAGTTCTTTCTATGGCTCCAATCATCAACAGCGCTACTCTTGGTAACGTACAGGTTGGCGACACAGGCCTCATGGTAGAACTTACTGGCGACAACATGGAAAACCTTATGCTCGCAGCAAACATCGTTGCATGTGATTTTGCTGACTGCGGTTATTCAATTGAACCAGTTGAAGTTCGCCATCCTTATGACACTTGCTTTGGCAAAAACGTTGTTGCTCCGTTCTACTTCCAGCCAACAACAAAGGCAACACGCAAGCACATCAATAAGCTTTTGGGAACAAACTTTGACGATGCAACTATCATGGATGCCCTCACACGCATGGGTTCAACAGTTGTTTCTAAGAAAATCGCCGATGACGACAATGAGTACACTCTCAGCCCGGCTCCATACCGCAACGACTTCCTTCATGAAGTAGACATCATTGAAGACGTTATGATTGGAACTAAGCTTGAAACTTATACTCCTGAAACTCCAAATGACTTTACAATCGGTCGCCTTCTTCCAATCACTTACTATTCACGCAAGGCAAAAACTTTGATGGTTGGTCTTGGCTATCAGGAAATGATTTTTAACTATGTCGGCTCAAAGAAAGACTTCATCGACAACATGCTTATTGACCCGGCACGCGTAATTGAAATTGCAAACCCAATGAGCGAAAACTACCAGTTCGTTCGCTCTGATATTTTGAGCAGCCTGCTCCGCGCAGAAAGCAAGTCTGCAAACGCTATCTATCCTCATAAGATTTTTGAAATCGGTAAGGTTGCATATCTTTGTGAAGAAGAAAATACAGGTACACGCACACGCCAGTGCATGGGCTTTGTAACAGCCGGCGCCGGCGCTAACTTCAACAACGCAGCTGCAGAAGTTTCTTCATTGCTTTACTTCCTTGACCACAAATACGAAGTTGTTGAATCAAATGATGCACGCTTTATTCCTGGACGCCAGGCAGCTGTAACAGTTGCAGGTAAACAGGTTGGTGTATTCGGCGAAATCCACCCGCAGGTTCTTGAAAACTGGAACATTGCTGTTCCGGCAATCGGCGGTGAACTTGACCTTGAAGAACTGATGGCGCTTACTCCAAAAACAGAAAAGAAAGCACCTAAAGCAGAAGAAAAACCTGCTGCAAAAAATCCTGCACCAAAAGCACCAGCTCCTGCTCAGGAAAAAGGTCCTAAGTTTGCAGAAGACCAGGCTGCATACTTTAATGAACACGTTGAACTTAAGGTTGCTGTAATCAAAAAGGTAGAAACAAACCCTCAGGGCGACAAGCTTTATATTGAAACAATGGATGACGGAAGCGGAGAAGACAGAATCATTCAGTCTGGTCTGCGCCCGTACCTTAAGGAAGAAGAACTCCTTGGCCAGCACGTAATCATCGCTAGTAACCTTGCTCCACGCAAGATGAAGGGCGTTGAAAGCCGCGGTATGCTTCTTGCTGCAGATTACACAGAAGACGGAAAAGAAAAGGTTGAACTTTTGACAGCTCCTTGGGCTGCAGCCGGAACACCAGTTGTTCTTGAAGGCGCAGATCCATCTTTCCAGAAGCCTGCAAAAATCGACATCGACAAGTTCTGCAAGTGCTACTACGAAATCAAAGACCACACAGCCCAGATTGCAGGTGTAAACCTCGTAGCAGACGGCAAAGCAATTACAACAGTTAAGTCTGATAACTGCGAAATCTGCTAGAAGAGTAGAGCAGTTTAAGCAGAAATAGAAAAATCCCCCGCGGTCATTAATCCTTCGGTTGCTGAGTTTGTCGAAGCATCGAAATGACAGCGGGGGATTTTTTTATAACAATATACATATTGGGCACTACAACACAGACACCCTTATTTTACCTCATTCACCAGTTCCGACCCCGCTGCAAAAGCCTTTACGTTTTCCAGCGTTGTATCCGCAAGATTCTTAAGTGCATTCGTTGTAAGGAAAGCCTGATGCCCCGTTATAATTACATTCGGGAACGTCAAAAGCCTTGCCAGAACGTCATCCGCCATTATGTCTGTAGACCAGTCACTAAAGAAATACTTGCTTTCTTCCTCGTACACATCCATACCAATTCCGCCGATATGACCATGCTTAAGCGCATGAACAAGCGCCTTAGAATCAATCAGCGCACCGCGACCAGTATTAATAATCACCGCATCAGTTTTCATCATCTTCATCGTATCATGATTCACAATATGCTTGGTCTCTTCCGTAAGAGGGCAGTGCAGGCTCAAAACATCACTCTGGCGGAAAATCTCTTCCTTGCTAACATATACAGCCCCAGTCTCAGAAGCCCATTTTTCATTCGGATACGGATCGTACGCAATAATCTTCATGCCGAATCCCTTAAGAATCCCAGCCATAATCTGCCCGATTTTTCCCGTACCCAGAATACCGCCGGTCAACCCGTGCAGGTCGCGGCCCGTCAGCCCTTCAATATTAAAGTTCGCAGTTTTCGTGCGCAAATATGCCTGCGGAATATGCCGTGTCAAAGCCATAAGCAAAGCCGCTCCATGTTCAGCAACCGCATACGGAGAATACGCCGGCACTCTCACAACTTTTATTCCAGCATTAGCCGCCGCCTTCAAATCAACATTGTTAAAACCCGCACAGCGAAGCGCAATCAGCTTAACCCCTGCATCCTTAAGGCGCGCAATAACATCCGCATTAACAACATCATTTACAAAAACACAAACCGCATCAAATCCTGCCGCCGTTTGAGCCGTATTTTCATTCAGCTTATAATCCCTAAAATCAATCTCATACCCAAATTTCTCGTTAGCCTTTTTAAACGATGCCTTGTCATAAGAACGTGTATCAAAAAACGCAATCTTCATACCTGCCTCCAGTGTATCTTTACCTGATTTCAGATTAACACATCATTCCTCAGATAGCAATTTTTAAAATTCCTTCTTTTCTTTTTTCCAGGCGAAACTCCTCCGCAATCCGGCGTTCCAGGGTTCCGCTCCCGCTCATTGCTCCGCTACGCTCCGCAAGCACCTGCGGTGCCCCTTCCATGCCGGCGCCGGCTGTGTCAGACACCATCA